>Ga0099822_1011617_pt1 | contig 10706 bp, 5 predicted proteins | sample CowpeawhiteBW_FD_76839 | JGI IMG/M metagenome (GOLD analysis project Ga0099822, IMG submission 76839) | Root nodule microbial communities of legume samples collected from California USA - Cow pea white BW | ecosystem: Host-associated > Plants > Roots > Nodule | place: USA: California | collected... | reverse complement strand
ATACTTAATTTTTCTAAAATTTCTCTACGTTTATAAAAAATTTAATTTCTAAAACATTGTCTTATAAGATTTATTATAAAAGTTAAAAAAAAAAACTAGAAAAATAAGTGAAAATATCAATGTATTATGGTATGTGAATACTTTTTAACTTGTGAACTTCTTGGAACGAATTTGTCGAGAACTATATGCAACTACATTTCTTTTATTAACAAAGAATATATAAAAATTAAATAAAATATTTAGGGGTACTCTAATCCTTCTATATAAAGATATATAATATTTACTTATAAATATAAAAGTTTCGCATCTGAACTTGACAAGACAAAAAACCAACAAAAGCAAATGATCCCAAACCTAAGCATCATAGATATATTACAAGAAACTCTGGTGTGATTCACTTGTTAAGGGAAATGCAACTACATTTACAAAAGACTATTCAAGCTTAAGGTAGCAAGAGTTAATAATAGTAAATAAATGAATAATAATTTAGTGAATAATTCTTTTTAAATGTATCTATAGATTTTTATGCCTTGATAATAAAGATAAATAGTGGAAAATATATCCACTTTATTCAATAATAATGGACTAGTGGTTTTGAGTTCTTGGTCTAGTACCTCTAGAGTTGAGCTATTAAGTAAGGAACAAATGTATTTAGTTTCAGTATTTGTAACAGTAAGAAACTATATAATAATAGAAAAAAAAAACAATAGGAGTAACTCTAACTATCTTGTATTTTGAATAAGTAGGTGAACAATTACTTCTTTGTTATAAACAAATTTTATGATTTTGATTCATTATGACCGTAAAGGTCACTTTTGTTTTTAAAATTTTTTGGCCCTTAGTTGATCCAAAGTCAGTCTACTTATTTTTTTCAGGACCAGTGGCTCACCTACTTTCCACTCTGTCTCTTCAACTCAAATGGTTCACTTTCTTTTTTCTCTTTCTAAAGCAGAAGCTGAGTTAGGACACTTGTGAAACCTTCCTCTGAGATATCCAAACACTCTTCCTCTACGTAAATTGAACTCTAAACTTTTGTTTTTCTCCTTTTTCTAACTCTATTGTGTTGGTTCAGTTTTAAGATCTTCCTTAGAGCCTCATTTCGTCAACCTGTGTTTCTGTTTTTGGCTCCAGGTCTTGATGCTTTTCCACTAAGGGCTTTCTCCTCCTCAAATTTAGCATCAGTCAAGGCAAGGGAAGCTAGGGTTTTTCACTTTTTGAAGTGTCATGCCTATTTTTGGTTCAGTTTCATGTTTAAAATGCTTGGATGATTCTTGTGTTTGTATGATAATGAATTATCTATGGCTTGATATGGATTTCTTGTTTGCATGCATGAGCGGAAATTTGTTGTTTTCTTCCAAGCGAGCAACCCTCACCTAAGCGAGAATAACAGAAAACCCACCCAGTTTATGCTTAAGTTGTCACTCAGGCGAGAAGCTCCAGTTTTGAGCAAAGAGCAATCTCACTCAAGTAAGATGGTCTCACTCAAGCAAGAGGACTTTTGTCACTTAAGCGAGACTGGTGCACGGACGTGTTTCATTACTTACTCTTTTCTACGATTGGTTGTTTTACTCCTTAAGGGTATGATGTATGATGTTGTGCATGTATGAGGTGGTATTTGAGATTGTATTTCATGTTTGGCATGAGATGATGAGGTTTTGAAATAATATGTGGATTATGTGTGGGAATTTCATGGAGAAATCCCTTTTGATGATAAAGTAATTTGTGTGATGATTTAAGAATTCAAGTAAGGCTACATCCTGATACTCTAATGAATTAGTCAGACTCACATAGAGTAGACCGGTTCATGTGGTGAGAATAATAAGAAGTCCTAGTCTTTTGCAGGATAATGACCTTAGATGATAATGGACTAATTAACCTTGTGTGTGGTAGGGCGAAATCCATTGACAATGGCTCTATTGAGTAATAGAGGCCACCACAAGTGGAAGCAACTAGTGAATTCGATCTTATTACATGTATCTGGATAATTGAGTTAGAGGGTTTTTGAATTGTTTGTCATCACATGTTGCTTGTGTTTAATAATTTGCTTGCTTATTTGTATGTTAAAATTATTTTCACTAGCTTATCCTTTTCCTGTTTGTGTTATGTTTCTTGTGGTGTTTTCCTTTTTGCAATGATCACCAATATTGGTCTGAGCAGATGTGGAGACTCCCGGTGATCGTGCGGATGGTAGAGATACAGCTGTTTAGACTAGGCTTAATTGTTATCGCTCTTTAGTAGCACCTTTTGGAAACTATTTTCTTTGTAATTTTCTTGCTCTGTGAGCAATCATTGGCTAAACTGTTTTACATTATGAAATATGTTTATGACATTGTTATGTGTCATTGATCTCAGTATATTTTGGATAACTATAATGGTTGATTGTTATATATTTTATGTCGCGTGCTCTATTATATTATGTTTTGTTTATTAAAGTTTTTCTATTAAATGGGATGCCACGATGATATTTTATCAAGAATTAATTTTTACCATCTTAATATCTACATGTAAATCTTAATTTATCCATGGATCCAGATATATGGATAATAATACGCATATAATTATCAAATCTCTTGTGGTATGTTAAGGTTGACCTTTAAAGGCTCAACTTCTTATGGCCATTTCAATGTTTGTCGTTCTGAATTTATGCATTTATATGTAATAATTGGATGTTATGCCTTTAATATTGTATTTATGAATAATCATTTGGATGAACGTGCCTTTAAAATTCATCGACGATGAGTTTTAAAACTTTTGAAATATCATGACATTCGAATGACAACTCTTTCTTTCACCCAACAAGTTATCCTTGGAAAGGTGTTTACAATGTAGTTTTGGTTAAAAATACATTTAAATCAATTATAAAAATCATGAGGTTTGATTTAAAGATAAAAAAAAAAATCTAAACCAAACTTTATGTCATTGATTGGAAGCCAAATCAATTTATATAGTTTGATTTGGATTGATTTTGCTATTTATCATATAGATTTTATATGGATATTGACTTTTTGTCCTAAATAAGGAGTAAAATGGGTGTTTTTATCCTCTCTCTCATCCTTTCTTCACACAATGGAGGAAACACTCGTTCCCTTCTCTGTTTTCAAGCTCCTCAACTCAAATCCTTACATCAATTCATGAATACTATTGATTCTTCTCTCACACACAATTCTTGATCCACAATACGTATATGATCCAATCGAAGTGTAAATGTGAAAGACTTACTCGTAAATAATCCTAGTAAAGAGAGTAACACATTTGAACAAGTACTTAAAAGGTAAGAAAATGTGTATTAATGTTAGTTGTGACTTCACATTACAATTTTCCCCTACTTGTCGGAAACTATTACAGCAGTTTCTAACTGTCATATCTTAGTAGATAAATCAACACAACACTAATATTTCTTAAAAACCCTGAGAAACCAATAACATATTTTACCCAAAATGTTAAAGAACAGGAGTAGAAAGAAAGCCTCTACCCATGACAGGGAAAATGCAAGGGGTGGATAGAACAGGGAAGTAAGATGAGAAAAAAGATACAAAAAGAAAATGCAAGAGAATTGGAAAGGAAAAGAAAAGAGGAACTGAAACCAGGGTCTCTTAAGAAGGAGATGCAATAGAAAGATAAAAGCAGCAACATAAAAGAATGGCACCCGATGACCCCCAACATCTGAGTTATCCAACTGGCTCACAGATATTCGTTCATAAAACCTTAAGCTGTCAAACAGAACGTGCAACTTAGGTTTTCCACTGTCTTGCCCCGTGCTCTTTTTAGAAAGCTTAAGATAATAAGTAGATCTCAGGCAAAGTAACCCATCAGGCAGAGTCTTAAATTGTTGATCAAGCATATCTGAGCATTCAAGATCCCTGAGAGAACCAATTGGTTCGTTCAATGACATCAATGCCAACGACAGTGTTTCCATTGCATGGTTTCCTAGCGTCGGTGTTACTGAAGATTTGTTCAGTTGAGAAGGATGTGAACAACCATCAATATAAAGGTACTCAATACACTTTATCTGAATCTCACATGCAACTTTCATTAGTTCTTTGCACCATGCAGATAAAAGCAACGGAAAGTGATGTTCTCCATACCATAAATTTCCATCCTGGTTTGGCGGCATGAAAAGATTATCATGCAATGGGAGATAAAATTTCAGAAATCTCAGACGAGGCATCTTCTTAAAAGTTCCCAGTTTCAGAGGCAAATCTTTAATTCGAAACACATCTACTTGCATGGCCTCCACCTTATCGCTTCCCTGAAAAAAACTCAGCATATAACACTAAGCCATAATTTGACACTGGTTGAAATTTGAAACACAAACACAAACACTTGTGAAGTATTAATATAGTTTATATATGTCTCTTACCAGCTTATACCTCAATACATTGTATACTTCCTCTTTATCCCTCAATCGGGTGCGTCTCCCTGGATGTATAATACATTCTTGACGAACTATTTCCCAACCCATTTGTCGTATCAGGTCATGCATTTGTATTATGTTGTCATTTGAAACTGTTATGAGAGCTTTTCGTTGGAGAACCTCCACTCCACTAGCTCCATGAAGTCCCCATGCATCTAGTTGTTTTATAACATACTCTTCGGTGTCTTCTTGGAAAAAGAATGCAATATCTAGGAAGGCCTTTTTCTCTACTTCATGCAGTCCATCATAACTGAATTTCAACACACTTTGAATTTTCTCATTGGGATACTTCTTGAATTTGCTTAATGCACACTTCCATGTGTTTTTACCACTTCTGGAATGGAAATCTGCACCTAAAACTTTTAAGGCTAAGGGATTGCCCTGGGCGATTTTAAGCACCTCTTCAGTTAGTTTTTCATATCCCGTTTTGGGTTGGCTTTCATTGAAGGCATTCAAACAGAAGAGCTTGAGAGAATCAAGAGGGCCCATTTCCTTGACCTCATGAATTTGATGAAGTTCTCCACTTGTAAGCACGTTCTGATCTCTACTTGTTACTATCACTCTACTCCCCGCACCAAAGCAAACAGGTTTTGTGACCAGATACTGTAATTCTTCAGAAGTATTTACATCATCAATCACCACCATAACTTTTCTCCGACCCAGCATTCTTAGAGCAGAACTGAAGATTCTTGCTTTGCTTGTGCCGCTTCTATGGAGATCTTCTCCTTCAAGTAGTTCATAAATGAGCCTCTCTCGTAAATTGCTGAATCCATGCCGTTCCGATTCTTCTCTTACATTGAAGAAACAACAACCATCATACCGAAGAGAACATTTATCAAATATGGCACGGGCAATGGTTGTCTTACCTATTCCACCCATGCCCCAAATTCCAACAAAAACAACTTCATTTGATTCTACTCGCAGCAAGGACTGAATCTGTGTAATGTTTTGATCAATTCCAACAAGACCATTTGATTCACTTGGGTAAAACTCGCTCAATTTTACTGAAATGTCTTTCACAATTTCATCCACAAGATCAGATTCATTCCTAGCATATAGAAGAAAGTAAGAAATTATATAAAGAAACAACAATGATATTATGTTAACACCTTGCATCTAGAATCAACTAAATTGTTATTGCACACAAATTTTTGTATACAAGTAAATGGTGAAAAAGATATACAGCAGTATATGTATCTAAAAGATAAAAGAAAAAAGAAAATGAACTTACTTATAATTTGTTGGATAATGAAATCCGGATGAACGACCAGCTTTTTTCAAAGCTGATCTCCAACTTTGTACCTTGAGCATGTTTTCCTTGAACTTTTCTTCATGTTGAGCTAAATCATCTCCATAATCTCCATGTTGGTGTCGCACGTGTGATGGATCTACATGGAAGAAAACAGGTAGAAGAATCTGGTTATTTGTTTCCATGCATTCAACCATTTTGGCAAGCTCTTCTAGGCACGACTGTGATGAAGCATAGTGTTTGGAGAATACGACCAAAAATATTTTTGACCCTTCAATTGCTCTGAGAAGCAAGGGTAATATTTCACCTCCTTTATCAAGTCTCTCATCCACATAGGCATCAATATGCTTGCGATGTAATTCTCTTTTCAAATGGCTAAGAAGACCACTGCGGACATCTGTGCCTCTAAAGCTGATGAACACATCATGTTTTATTTCACTAACACCACAAGAAGTTGACGATGCCATTTTGTATAATCAAGAGCAAAAATTTTCTTAATAAACTAAGGACAAAACAACACGCCCATCATATATATATTGAAAATATTGAAAGCTTTACTTTCCTATATATGCTTCAATGAGGCATGTTGGTTTGTTTGTGGTAATTTATGTTATTTCATTATGAACTGATCTGAGGAAATGTAAAGTAATGCGTACATCAGAATTGGATTCGCTTAAGATTTTTACGCGACAAAGTTATTCGGCATTTCCTGTTATGTGAATATGTTCCAAGTTTTATCCACTCAGTTCAAATAAATTGTACCAAATACATTTATAAGGAAAAATCTTAAAATTCATAATATAAGAATTGCAAAAAAAATTTAGATTTTACAGTAACTTATAGTTTGATATAAAATTTATTAAATACTTTTGTAAAATGAAAATGAATTATATATATTTTTTATTTATTTTTAACAGTAATTTGTTAAAGACTAATAATTATATACTATGTGTGAAAAATAGAATGAGATATAATATATTCTTTTATTCTTGACAAGGAAAATGAATTAGTTAATAATAAATAAATAAAATAAACATTACTACGATAAAACTATTTTATATTAGCTTCTATAATTGATTCTAAAATCGAAATAGAAAGAGTCGTCATTGAAATAAATTATTTTAATTTTAATTATGAACTAATGTACTTTCTACATTCGACATAACTTAGATTACATTTGATATTGAATACCTGCACATTCTATATTCAAGGACAAAACTGATGTTGAATTATTAATAACACTCACACTTTGAGTTACAAGATTGACCTAATAAAAGAAATGGGAAAGAAGGTTGAGAGAAATTGTGATTCAACTTCCTTACTAATAAAAGTAATAATTAAAATTTGTCAATAAAAAAATACAATTGATAAATTTTATATTTGAATTACTCGATCAATAAAATGAGCCAATCTGGTTCACACGCATCACGAGTCGGGTTGGAAATGAGTAAATTGAATTTGGCTCACTTTATGATGAGCCAAACATTTTACAACTTGGCTCAACCCACCACGGGTTGGTAGGTTAAGTGAGTTGGCTCACCAACTCACATAAAAAAATTATTTATGTATTTATTTTTAAGTATTCAAATATTTAAATAATTTTTTAAGCAACCCATGACATGACAATCAAAGTAAAATCTAGAACCAATGTTTTCATCATGCTCACCACCAATATATGATGAATTCTTTCCAAAAAAGTGTCAACATAGTCCAAAAAAATATGGCTAATATTACACATTTTTTGTCATGCTATTCAACAAAATATAAATAAAAAAAACTACACATTTTTATCATGTTAATTTAGAAAAAAAAATGTTTATAAGATAGTTGCTTGAGTAATTTATATAAACATTATAGTTAAAAATTAAAGTATCAACATATATAACTTGACAATCAAATTAATTAAACATTCAAACTTTTCAAATATTATTGAACAACATTTTAGTATTTAAAAATATGAAATTGTGACCCTATATAATTGGGGTAGTAAATAATTATTAAAAAATTGTAAAAAATGTTGGTGGGTTAAGTGGGTCAACCTACCCTCAACCCAACTCGAACCCATTTAACCCCTGGATTAAGTTGATCGGGTTGAGTTCAACCCACTTTTGAAAAAATTGAATTTTTCTCAACCCAACCTAGCTCGAACCCGTGGTGAGCCAGGTTGGCTCACGAGTTGAAACTCATTTTGACATCTCTACAAATATATATTCTAAACAGGATAAATGAAAGCATAAAGTATATTTTTTAATGTGTTGTTACACTGCAAAAAAATTACTATTTAGTGGATGTTTTTCTTTTCAATCTGCGGGGCATTCACCCTCCGTAAATCAATTTGCGAGGGTTTTCTAAACCTCCACAATTAGAATCGTCACAAACTATTTGTGGAGGTTTTGAGTGACCCTTAGTATTGAAATTATATTGCAGAGGTTGTTTTATGGAGGGTTTTAACCTTTTCTATTGGTGACTATTATTTTGTGGAGATTTGAAATGTCCTTTATTTGTAATTATCTGTCTGCATTTATAATTTATTAATTTAATGAAATTATTTTCATAATAAAAAATAAACAAAATATCTAAATTCGTAAAGTACACAAAAATTAACCAAAATTGATTTTATTAATGATTTGATAAAGTATTAGCAATTACAATGTAAATATAAAAAAAAATATAATGTTGAAAAAAGAAAATACATAATGTTCTAAATATAAAAAGCCTGAGTTTAGAGGTTAAAGCTACGCAGACAAATGTCACTGGTTCACAACCACATATGATGGAGTGTCAGAGTGCTGGAGAGGGCGTGACAAAGCTGAATTGTAGAGTCACTGATTTGCTACTCAGGCTACGACAAAGACAGCAGGATAGAGAGGGTGCGACAAAAAGGGCTACGACGGAGACTACAACAAAGCTTAATCGCGGAAAGGAACTGATTTAAAGAAAAACTTAGGTTTTTTCATGTATGTCGCGACTAAGGAGGATAACTCACCTAGCTTTTCTGATTTGGGAGGGAACGCGTGAATTCACCAAGGGAAAAATGTATTGCAAAATGTATTGCAACCTGCAGATGTCATAAACCTCCTGGAAAAAATAAATAAAATAAAACTCGCTTTATTATCAACTTTTAGAGAATCCATCAAGATCAACCCATATGATATCTATGGAGGTTTTTTATAACCTCTATAAAATAACCCCGGTAAATATCTTTTTTTTAGTATTATGTGAGTGTTTCCTATTAAAACCCATGTAATATAATATTTATCGTTTAAAATAGGAATAAAAAATAAACATGTTTTTATGGGTAATGTTTAAATCCTATGTTTTCATGAGAATTCTCACATTAACTAATCTTCTTTTCGTTTTTGCTACACATTTGTATCATTTTCTTCTAATTGTTTGGCTTGTTCTGAATCCACAAAATTCACTTACATCTTCACATCCTATCACAACCTTGATTGTACACTTTCTTTCCTTTGTGCAATTATGTTAAAATGGTGTATTATCAATTTTCATAAATCAAATGATTTTTAGGTCTCACATGAGAATATTTAAACTTGTAATTCCAAGTGTTAATAGTGTAACTCTTCGTCTACTAAGTAATATATATAAAAAAAAAAAAAAACTAATCTTCTTTATCGTTTTTTTTTGTTTTATATCTTTATAATCCCTAAAGTTTCCAACAACATCTATAATATTTCATAGTGCAATTATATGATATTTTATATTGTAATTATATGATTCTTAAATCTATGTAAGTCCACATCCCAATTATACCTTATGTAAAGCCTTCTTATTTCAGCCTCAATCTTTAAGGGATGCCCCAAGGTCTAATGGGCCTAAGGGTTGGTCCACAGGGAGCTAAATGACCCAAGATTTGCCCTAACCCACTCATTCGTATCATTTTAGAAAAATAGTTCTCCCTTACTTCCTCTTTGAGCAGCTGTGAAGCTCTGCTAGGGTTCAGCCACTGTTTCTTATCAAGTGAACTCACACCAGTTCTCTACTCTTAGTAGGTCAGCTTCCAACTCATGTTCTTGCTCCATTCTGTTCATTCTTCGTAGTTCCAACTAGAGTTGTCTTAGTGAACTCGTTTTAAGCTCGTTCCACTGTTTTTCAGCCCTCGAAGCTATTGCTTGAGCTACTGTTAGTCACGCTTCGGGTGTCGAAGTCCTCTGCTAACCCCTTTCCAGGTAAGTGAAGCTAGGGTTTCACGTTATTTTTATTTTATGCGATTAATGTTTTGTGAAATATGAGAAAAGTTTGGGGAAAACGTTAGTTTTTGGTATATTTATAAGTTAAGGTTCAAATATTCATGAAACTGTGATATTTGACGTTATTTCTCGTATTCTGATGCGTCGCGCAGTCGCTGGGCGAGTTGAATTGGTCGCTGGGCGACTGTGTATTTTTTCTGATATGCGCAATTTTAGTAAAATTGACTTTTTCGACTCATTAACCGTTGGATTGAGCTCAAATTTTGACATTTGGTTCATAACATGCTATTTTATGGTTTGACCGGTTGGATCGCCGATTAGATATCTGTAGCTTGAGAAATGTGTCACACATTACTGTAATGATTTTTGGTTTGGTGATAATAAATTTTCTTAGGAATTTTGGTGTAAGAATTATGGTTGTGGGTTGTGCTTGATTGTATGGAATTGCAGGTATTTAAATGTTGGCACTCATTTATTTGGGATGAATACTATTTTGTGATATATGTATGTCTTGGTATGCATTTATAAAGTATGAGATGAATGAATTTGTATGAGTGATGTGATTTATGGATTGTGAATGATGAATTTGGATAAATCTTGGCATGCGATTTCAATGAAATGGTTGGTATCAAAATGGCATGATATTGGTATGAAGTACAATTCTATATTCATGGATTGGGAAGGATGAGTTGGAATGGATTCAACATGGAAAATGAATGTGGATTTGGTTATAAAGGTTGGCATGAGAGTTATGTGCATGATAAATAATACTTGATTGATTGAGTATGATTGGTCTGTGTCAGTGCGTAATTCCATGAGCCTCTAGGTGAGACCT
>Ga0099822_1011610_pt1 | contig 10712 bp, 16 predicted proteins | sample CowpeawhiteBW_FD_76839 | JGI IMG/M metagenome (GOLD analysis project Ga0099822, IMG submission 76839) | Root nodule microbial communities of legume samples collected from California USA - Cow pea white BW | ecosystem: Host-associated > Plants > Roots > Nodule | place: USA: California | collected... | reverse complement strand
TCATTATTGTGACATTTTAATTTTTTGATTTATTTTATGTGGATGGATGAACATTTGGCATAATGTTATAATATTGGGTGGTATGGGTTCGAAGCATGGTGAACATAAAACATTCATTTTTGGTTTCATTTTAGTACAATCATTCAATTTTTTAACAAGTTGCGAGGATAGCTCAGTTGGGAGAGTGTCAGACTGAAGATCTGAAGGTCACGTGTTCGATCCACGTTCATCGCAATGTTTGAAAGATTTTTCATTTTTCCTTTTAATTTAAAATTATTTAATTTTCAAATTTAAAGTGTTTGAATTTAGATAATCAAATATTTATTTCTCTGAGATCTAGTGGGGACTCATTTGTGGAATGTCAGAGGAGGAATTTTTAGAGCATGTACATTTTCACGTTTATGGAATTTTTCCAGAAACTGTCTGTCGACTTTGAAGGCCCGTTAGGCGACTCATGCAATTTTTGCCTTACTTTATCGGTTCAGCTATGTTTGTGGGTTTTGGTTGGTCTAGGGGTTCATTTGAGTTCTTGGGAATATTTATGTGTTTTAGGTTGCGTGAGTAATAACTTAATGAGATTGATTGTCCCTTGGTGATGTTATATTGGATGAATTTTATAGGAATTTACATAAGGGTATGTTAGGGTTTGGGGAAAAAATTGAAAACATGATATTTTATGTGTGATTGGTGGTAAATTGAAGCTGTATGACAAACTGGAGATGTTAGTTACTAGAAGCACGAATAGGTTTGGTTCGCGAGAAATGGTTAACAGTGTAAATGGTTATGGGCCTTTATGGTTTCTAGTTGGTGAAGGAGAATCTGAGATTTTCCCAAAAACTAATGTAAGTGATTTCTGCAAGCCTGGCCTGTTTCAACAAAGGACTCCTTGACAATTTCATAAAGAATATAAAAAGGTTTACAGAAACATAGTTCAAATAAATGAAAATTCCCTTCCACCAAGACCACGAGAAAATTGTTGCAACACATTAAATGAATTCCTCATTCTCTCTGTACAAAGAACACATGGAACACAAAGAACACATGAAACTCATTTTGACATCTCTATGGAAGAATGAGGCTGACGGCTGTGCGGTGCAGATTCAGGCGAGATTGGTCATTTCACGGCTGCGCAATGTTGAGGTGTAGGTGCAACAATGGGATTCGTGTTCGCTACTGTAGAAGATGGAGAGTGTTCTTACCATGAAGGCAATTTGTGTTGTTCTGGTTCGCGGGAAGAATATGGTTGCTGGATGTGTGATCGCGTGGTGTTGTGACGCTGCTGTGATGGTCACGGTTGGTCCTGGTTCTAATACGGTGGCTTCCATGGAGGTTGTAGTCTGGTGCGTCAATGGAAGCACGATGGTCTGTTGATGTGGTGGCGTGGTGTTGTGTAGGGACGCTGGTCATGGTGGCACGGTGTAAATGCGAAACGGTGGTGTAGGTGGTTGATTTCGCTGTAGATCTGTGGTGTGTTAGTCGAGATGAAGATGGTGATGCAGAAACGATCATGAGTGCGTCGCGGTGGAGGAAATGGATGTGGCTGCTGGTGCGCGAGGATGATGGTGGAGTTGCTGTGGCTAGTGCAGAGATAGTGGTTGTACTGGCTCGAGCATGGTTCAGATGCGTGAAGCAATGTTGAGGTGAAGTGCACGAGGATGATGGTGGTTGTCATGGTGAACTCCACGATCAAGGATGGTGAACGGCGTGGAGGTGGCTGACGGTGGAAGAGCGGACGGCGGCTGCCATGGTGATGGAAGGAGATGATAAAAATTAGGGTTTCTGTTTTGGAGATAGAAAGAGATGATGACATGGCACGCCCTGATTGGTTCACATGCATGTGCAAGGATTATGCCCACGTGGCTTCTTCTAGTTGGTCAACTCATTTAGTGGAGGATTGCCACATGGCATAATTTGGTGCATCAAGTTTAAGTGGTAAGAGGGGTGCAACTTAGTAGAAATTGGGGTGCATAATAGGTTTTTGGGTAGTCCACTTCAGGAGGAGTGTGTAAATAAAAACTAGGGATGCATTTAGCTCCTAAATATTTTCTTTTTAGAATTTGCTGATTTTGGACTTATTTTGTAACTTTGAATATTTCAAATCCACACTTTTAATGACCCAAATTAAACTTCAGTTGTATTAACAAACGTTAGAATATCCAATAATATTTTATGCAACTAAAATCAATTTTTACACCACTTTTAACTTACATACTTAATAAATCCAATAATCACAAATCCTAATTAAATCAATCCTTAAGCACAAAAATTCTATTAAATCCCCAAATTTAAACATTAAATGAGGGCAAAAGTTTGAACTTAGCACTTTTCTTTTTCCTTCACTATATTTTCTACAAGCTTTCTATACGCACCACGAGACAATAAGTGCAGGTTTTTATTTTGAGCACTTATTGCTTGGGCTTTTGTCCTCTTTTGCTGTAACATAGAATTCATTTTATGAATTAGTTCAACTTGTACACAATTTCAACAATTTTTCGAATTCAAGTAAACTAACCTTCCATCCTTCAGATGTACGAGACTCAACAAAATGACGCCAAGTGTTTTCATCTATTGCCTTGTACAGCTCACGTGGATCTTCATTCTTTTTAGATCCATAAATATACCTAGACTTCAGTTTTGTCTTAAAACCATAGACTTCAGCTCACGAGACTCAACAAAACGCCGACAAACATTTATGTTTAAGCGTCGCCACATTTGGAATATCAAATGTCATCTGCAATAAAGAAAATACACATCAACAAGTGCTTTACCAATATAATAAAAATACAAATTAAAAAATTACATGACATAATTTACCATTAGATCCTGCCATATCATGTTCCGTTGAACTTCAGACACATGATCGAAACTAGGAGTAAGGATGAATATTCTGTCACGTGCCAATACTCCTAAATAGCTTATGAAAAGGTCTCCATTACGACCTGAAGCATGACCACTAAAGACGTCAATGATGACATGAGTCTTTTTACCTTTAGCTTTTCTCAACAAGAGCATCCTCAATCTAGTGGCTCCTTGGGTGGTTCTCTTTTTGGGCTTTCCATCCTCTGATGATGAAGTTTAATGGTCAGCCATATATCTGTTGTTAAAAGAAAAAAATACAAAAGATTAATAACAAATAACATATTATTTAACAAAACACGTAAATTTATACAAAAAAATATAGATTCATACATAAATTTATGGATTGGTCATATGCATATTTCCTCATTGTGATTTCCCGAATTGCTTGTACATCGTTAAGTACTAGGGCCTCATCATAATTTATCGTTGTTTTAAATGGATGAGTGTCAACAATATGAAGGTTACTCAAATTCTCTTCATTAACATCAATTTGTATCTTGCCGTGAAAAACAACAAACCAATTTTCAGATGCAGGATCTTTTACATAAAAAAACTTGAGATGGTTGATGTGTCATGATAAAAGGCTCATCTCGATAACCCACCTTTCGAAAATCAACTAGAGTCATACCCGATTCATCGATTTTGACACCACTCTTATTATCAATCCACTTACATTTGAACAGTGGAATAATAAACATAGTAGTCAACCTCCCATATCTCTTCTATTACACTATAGTACGTCATTGACCTAATTACCGGATTTTGATCTTTGGATGTGGAAAATTGCAGCGACTCAACTTCAAGACTCACTCCACCATTTTGTATTGTGCTTTTATCATACAAAGACTTTGTATAAAATGTACAATTATTAATTTCATAACCTATACAAGTTACAACATCAAATTTCAGTCCATTTGCTAGCCACAAGAAAGTCTCAAAAGATTGTGAATCTTTCAAAACCTCAGATTTAAACCAAGGCATGAACGTTTTGTTATGCTCCATCAACTGCCATTTTTCTGATTGTCTCGGATGTTGTTTATTTACAATGGCTTTATGTGCATTTAAGTAAGGGATCACCTCATTAGTGTTGTTCAATATGTACATATGTGCTTGCATTAGTTCTGCGTGATCTTTAGTTACCACATTCACACCCCGAATGTTGTTACTTATAGAACACCTGTTCAACTATGATCTGGGAGGAACTCATATCGGATTTGCTTTTGTCATGTAATCTAAACAAAACTCGATATTTTCTTCAATAATATACCTTTCAATCATTGAAGCTTCTAGACGATATTTGTTTTTCACATACCCTTTCAAAATCTTCATGTAGCGTTCAATAGGATACATCCATCTTAGGTATACTGGCCCACAGAACTTGATTTCTCTTACCAAATGAACAAGCAAATGTACCATCACATCAAAAAAGGATGGAGGGAAAAACATCTCCAACTGATACAAGATGATAACAATCTCACTTGACGGTCATCTAACTTTAAAGGTTCGATGACTTTACAACAAATTGAAGAGAAAAATGAACACAAACGAGCTATAGTTTGTCGAACATTTTTTTGTAAAATTCCACGAATAGCCACCGGTAACAATTGTTGGATTAAGACGTGACAATCATGAGACTTCAGGCCAACAAGGTTCAAATCCTGCATTGACACTAAACTCTTAATATTTGAAGAGTATCCTTGTTGTACCTTGACACTCCTTAGACAAAGGCAAAAACTTATCTTTTCTTGTCTAGACATAGTGTAACATGTAGGAGGCAAATAAGTATGCTTACCAACCTCCCTTGGTGCCAAGTCTTTGCAAATATTCATTTCAAGCAAATTCAACCGAGCATTTACTCCATCTTTTGTCTTTCCTTGAATGTTAAGTAGTGTATCAATCAAGCTATCACACACATTCTTCTCCACATGCATTATATTTATACAGTGTCTAACCTCTAACTTTGACCAATATTGAAGATCAAAGAATATTGATTTTTTCTTCCAAGGGCTCATTGCAGATGATTTCTTGGGGGTTTTCCCAAATATATGATGTATTTTATTAACTTTTTCATGAATTTGAAAGCCATTCAATGGAATTGGTGCATCATTATTTTCTTGATTTCCATTAAATGCTTTTTTAACCTTCGATAAGGATGATTTGATTGCAAAAATCTCCGATGGCGCATATATACTATCTTCCTTTCGTATTTCAATTGATAAGCTGTAGTGTTTTCTTCACATATAGGGCATGCTTTATGACCCTTCACACTGTACCTTGACAAATTACTGTAAGCTGAAAAGTCATTATTGGTGCAAAATAACATTGCATGCATCATGAAAGTCTTAGAAGCAAAAGCATCAAATGTTTCAACCTATCCGTCCACAACATCGAATTATATAATCCAATTAATATTTTAAATTACAAAACCTCTAAGTATCAAATTAATTAATTAAATAATAAATTCTTATAAAGAAACTTCAAAAGGGGTTTAAATGTTTATGTAACATATGTAAAATAATAATGTAACATAATTAGAAAATTTGATACATTATAAACGTTTTTAATTATTTTATCTTAAAAAAATTAAGATTAAAACGTAAGTTATCGTAATCGAATAAAAAAATTAAAAGACGTCATTATTAAAAAAAAAAATCTATGATCACTACAAAATATGGTTTTAAATCTATGAGCACTAAAAAAATGGTTTTAAGGGAGGTTTGTTTTCACATTACCTCTACTAACTAATTCATCCAAGGTTTTGGTTTTTCCCGCTAAACGATTCTTGAAAAAAGTGTTATTTGAATTTTTACAAACCACAAAAAACACCAATCAATAGCAAAAGATTAAAACATCTATTATATTTTGAGTTTAAAATCCCGGTTAACTATTATGAATTTTGAAACTCCAGTAAACCTCCATAAAATACCATGGATTTTAAAACCTCCATAAAGTACCATAAATTTTAAAATTATTAATCTTGTTTTCTTTTTTCTCATTTATCATTTATATATTTTTTTTAACCACAATTATTAATAGCACAATCCCTTGAATGCAAGAAAATTATATCCCTAAACCCTAAACCCGAATACCCCTGTGTCACATTAAATTTCCAAGAACACGTCTCTTTAAAATTTAAATAAGGAAAACTATAACAATATTTTCTCCAGAAGTAATGTCCAATACTTTCTAATTTTACCACTATTCCATCTTAAATATCCCTTAATAGAGAATTAAATCATTCACCTATTCAGTGAAATGGCAGAGAACATAAAATATATAAATGAGAGCTTATAGTGAAAGAAACTAATGCTTGTTTTATTCATGAAAGATAAAAGCCTTTTTATAGGCTTATACATAATAGATTCACTCCTAAACTCCAAGCCACTAAATCACAACATCCATTTTCTACATAAGATAACAAACTCCTAAAATTAAGGATAAATGAACTTATATAATTTAAAAGAAAACACTAACGTGCATAAATGTGTATAAACAATAAAACAAATATCCTAACATTTTCTCCCTTAAATTGAATCAATCAGTTTATTTTTGCATAGGTTTCTTCAAACTGGATCATCCCAAGTACATACGCTTATTAACCTCCTTAAGTTTTGAAAACCTAAGATCGTTCATAAAAGGAGACTTAGTTTGGAGAATGGCCAGCAGTGCAAGAAAGAAGGATGGCAAGTTCTTCACCAATTGGGACGGCCCATATTGAATACGTGAAGACGCTAGAGGAGGAGCATACCGACTAGAGCAGTTATCTGGGGAAGAAATACCCAATACATGGAATGTGTCCCATCTCAAGTTCTACTTTAGTTAAAAACATGTATTGTATCACACCAAACACTTGTAACCCTGGATGTACTCTTTTTCCTCACCTGGTCTTTTTTCCCTAAGGAGGGTTTTGGCCGGGGAGGTTTTAACGAGGCAGCCCAGATTCAATGAATAATACGAAGGGTTCCCAACTTTGCGACCATTCTTTACTTCACTTCTCACATTCGTTTAAGTTTCCCACCCTTACCACAAGTAAGCGGCCTAGGTCGAACACCCTTAACTTGTTGTTAATTCGTTTTAAGTTCCCCACCCTTACCACAAGTAAGCGGCCTGGGTCGAACACCCTTAACTTGATGTTAATTCGTTTTAAAGTTCCCCACCCTTACCACAAGTAAGTGGTCTGGGTCGAACACCCTTAACTTGTTAATTCGTTTAACTTCCCCACCATTACCACAAGTAAGCGGCCTGGGTCGAACACCCTTAACTTGTTGTTAATTCGTTTAAGTTCCCCACCCTTACCACAAGTAAGCGGCCTGAGTCGAACACCCTAAACTTGTTGTTAATTCGTTTAAGTTCCCCACCCTTATCGCAAGTAAGCGGCCTGGGTCGAACACCCTTAACTTGATGTTAATTCGTTTTAAAATTCCCTACCCTTACCACAAGTAAGCGGTCTGGGTCGAACACCCTTAACTTGTTAATTCGTTTAACTTCCCCACCATTACCATAAGTAAGCGGCCTGGGTCGAACACCCTTAACTTGTTCTTAATTCGTTTAAGTTCCCCACCCTTACCACAAGTAAGCGGCCTGGGTTGAACACCCTAAACTTGTTGTTAATTCGTTTAAGTTCCCCACCCTTACCATAAGTAAGTCGCTTGGGTCGAACACCCTTAACTTGTTAATTCGTTTAAGTTCTCCACCCTTACCACAAGTAAGGGGCCGGGGTCGAACACCCTTAACTTGTTGTTAATTCGTTTAAGTTCCTCACCCTTACCACAAGTAAGCGGCCTGGGTCGAACACCCTTAACTTGTTCTTAATTCGTTTAAGTTCCCCACCCTTACAACAAGTAAACGGTCATAGACATCTGACAAACAAACGACTATTGACATCTGACAAACAAACGACTATTGACATCTGGTAAACGGCCTGGGTCAACAATCGACTTCGCCAAACATAACATCACGACTATTGACATCTGACAAACAAAATAGCATACACAAAGCATTAATCACATTAAAATAAAAGCAAAGTAGTGTATGGAGTGTCAAAGACATAATGTACCAATTATTACAGACATAGGATCAATAACCATTTTGAATCATAAAAAATAAAATTCCTATTTCGCCTTGTCATTGCCACCTTCCACGGTAATCTCCGCTTCCTTCTCTTCCTCGGCTGCTTCCTTCTCCACCTCCTCCTCCGGGCTACTCTCAGCCTCATTCACGAGCTGCCCATCAACCACATCTTTGTTAACATCAAATTTAATGTCAGTTGCATCAACATCCTTATAAAAGAAGGTCGTCTACCGCAATCCCTTCTGACCCATTGATGTGCTCTCGGATGATACAGCCCTTCAAATCATCAAGTGTCACTTCAACACCCTCATATTTTTCCTTCAAATCGTCATAGTCCGCCTCCAGGTTCGCTATCCTCTTATTAAGTTTACCCTCTGAATCCAAACATCGAATCTTCCAAGTTCCCAACCTTTTCTTTTCCTCCTCCCAACCTTCCTTCTTTTTCTTCCAGGTCGTCCTCTCCTCCGCAAACTTATCAAACTTCCCCTGTAACTCCTCCACATTTTCCCGATTTCCCTCATTTACTTCCCGACGGTACAAAGATCCAACCGGGCGACTTAAAATCAACGCATTGCTTCCAAATTCCGCCATGGTCCTCACAAGATGATCTGGCTCTATATTGTCAATAGAGTTGATGATTGTCTCCGGAAGATTGATATCGATATCTTTCCTAACAAACGTTATTGTCACTGGCACTCACCCGCTCCAAGGAAACGATACCCCGGTTTACACCTTTCGCGATAACAGGGGTACAATTTAACCAAGAATTCAGCAGACGAGACCACCGAAACAAAGACGATTAGTTACGAACATCAGTAGCCACCCACGCATAACCACCCTTGACCGGCCAGTTACTCTCCGCTATTTCTTCTTGAAGGTCTTCTCGCACCTTAGTCACCGTCTCCATTGGAATTCTGCCCACCATAGCCGCAGGGCTAGTACTCTCCTCCTCAACATGTCTACCTATACTCCTCCCGGACTCCATACTCTCACTACTGGAAGAAAACAACAACACACTATCACTACTACTAGACATACCTTTTTTCAGAAAAGATGACGACAGGAACTAGGAACTAGTTGAACAGGTATAACGCACGCAAGATCTCTGATTATGAAATTCTCACAAATGAACCAACAAACATAAACCCATCGCGAAATCCACATTTATAAGTGTGAATCCCAAACGATAAAACTTCTTCCCGCCAAAATCACAATCCATACAAATCGACACAATCATCCCAAAGGCCATGAGTATCAGAAATGACAACGCAAAAACCCCCCTTTGATTAGACCTCTGACACCCCTTCACCTGCAACCTACCTTTTCCCATCTTTAGCCTTAACATTGTTCACCACACTTAAAGGCTGGGGGACTGGTGTCATGATAACATAATAACGAATTGCAGTGGTTATCTCTTTAATTCGTACTTGTTCAAAGGATTTATTATAAAACCATGGTATGATGGTATTTTCTCTCAATAAGTTTTACCTTTCTGTTAATTGTTGCTAATGTGATAGTGTGTTATGTGTTGGATACATGAGTAAACAATGATGCATACTCATAAGCTTTGAAAGGACGTATATCCTTAACATTTCCTGGGCAAAACTTATATGTATAAATGTTTTGTATAAGTTTATGTTTTTATCATGCTCTTTGTTGAGTGTATTATCCTTATCTTTGCCTTGTTTTGTTACACTACTTCTTAATTAATACTTCTTAAACTCCCTTACTTCTTTTATTTTAGAATTCAAACTTATCCACGTATTTATAGTATTACATAACTGTTATAACTCAGAATGAGTAACGAAAAGACGTTTTAGATATAAATCCCGAAAAACGTATTTATAGTATTATATCATTGTATCTGTATCTGATCTATGTTTGTCAGAATAACCAAAAGCGTTTTAGATATATCAGTAAAACAATTTTTCTTCTATGTAACATTGTTATCTATGTTAAAGTAATATTTTATGATTTAAAACGTATTAATTAATTTTGAAATATTCAATTACTGAATTAATTAACACAGTTTTTATTTTTACAAATAATCATAACTATAAATCAAAAGAACATGAACAACACATACTAATTGTTTTTTTATACTATTATAAAACATATTTATTAAGTTCAAAATAATCATTGTTTAATGAATTAATTAACGTGATTTTTATTGTTAAAGTAATATTTTATCATTTAAAATGTATTAATTAATTTTGAAATATTCAATTAATGAATTAATTAACAAAGTTTTTATTTCTACAAATAATCATCACTATAAATCAAAAAAACATGAACAACACATACTAATTGTTTTTTTATACTATTATAAAACATATTTATTAAGTTCAAAATAATCATTGTTTAATGAATTAATTAACGTGATTTTTTATTTTTATAAAATATCATAATTATATGAAATATATTTATTGTGTACTTCTATAAATCAAAATCAAAATGGACATATCACTAGTGCAAAATTGCATTTTTACCTCGTCTTATAGGTCTCGATTGGTAAGGAACCGAAGCATATGACGCCGCGGTGGCATTTTTGCAATTTCAGGCAACTTTTATGCCTCGATTCAAGAAAAGCCCGAAGCCAAAAGGGGTTATAGGCTTTGGTTCAAAAAAAATCGGTGCCAAAAGGTCCTTATATGCTTCGGTTGAATAGACCCGAAGCCAAAAAGGTGGCTAGAAATTTCAAAAATGCCATTAGCGATTACGTCTTTGGCCTCGGGTGGCACTGAACCGGGACCAAATAGGGCTATATGCCTCGGTTATTAATT
>Ga0099822_1011606_pt1 | contig 10714 bp, 3 predicted proteins | sample CowpeawhiteBW_FD_76839 | JGI IMG/M metagenome (GOLD analysis project Ga0099822, IMG submission 76839) | Root nodule microbial communities of legume samples collected from California USA - Cow pea white BW | ecosystem: Host-associated > Plants > Roots > Nodule | place: USA: California | collected... | reverse complement strand
TATATATATATATATATATATATATATATATATATATATATATATATATATATATATATATATATATATATATATATATATATATATATATATATATAAAATACCGATCAATGTGGTTAGTATGTATATTTTGTTGTTATATATTATTATATATTTTTTTGTTAAATACATTTGACAGTTATACTATATTTAAAGATAAAAATGTTTAAAAAATGTATAAACCCAAAAAATTATCTCCTATATATTATTGTTATAGATAAAAACTTAACTAATGTTTTCAATATACCAAATAAAACGTTCAATGCGTTTGAATCACTTATTACTTCTAAGTTTCAATTCAGGATGCTGATCATATATTTTCCAATTAATTAAGTTTTCAAATTCATAACATGGTCTCTCAATTTTTCTAATATGTTTTAATTTCCAACTTAATTTACTCTTCACCAAATATTATGTTACTATATTTGGTGTTCTTTTAATTACATAATTTTTTTTTCTTCAAAACACGTCTTATACCAATATTTGAATTATTTATACCGTTTGATATGATATGTTCCTCCTACACTATCTACCGAGAAAAACATTTGACTTGTTAAAAATATTTAACGTAATTGAGTTAAAATGATTAAATTCATTCTTTTGAAAGTTTAGTGATTAAAATATATCAATGTTTTGAATAAAGACGAATTGCAGTTTATTGTCAAAGTTCAAAGATCAAAAACATAGTTAATCATGCAAAAAAAATTTATATAATATTTTTCTTAATTTTTTAATAGTTATTAATATTAAATTTGTATTAAGTTTAATACATTTGAGAGGACGTTGACTAGTAGATTAAGATATATTGATCGAAATCACTTAAATAAATTCTTAAATTTTCATAGTTGATTCTATATATTTTCTTCTTAATATTATTGTTTGTTACAATATATATTTGGTTATGTTTGTAAAATTTGTGGTAAATGTCTACGTTACTTAATTTGACAAATGATTTTGACACTTAAACATCCAATTCTATATTTTTAAGTAAATCAAATCCCTTTTAACTTACAATTACAACATGAGGTACTATGAAATAGAAAAATTAGAAATTAATCAATCTTTGATAATTTGCGACAATTTTTCAAGAAATTAAAGGATGACATAATTAAGTCCCAAAATCTACTATTGAGCACTATAGAGGTGATGTGGAAGGATATGAAATGTGACTTTTGCAGTTGAGTTACAAGAAAATGACGTTGAACACTAAAGACAGTTAAGAGAAAAAATTAAAGACAGTGCACAACTTAAGCACCAAGAAAATGACGTTGGGCACTTAAGGCAGCAAAGAAAGAAGAAAATCTTGCATAAAAGGTAACTTTTATGGCTGAGCGTCCAAAGCTCCACTAAAAATTTCTATAAATAAAAACCTCATCTCTTGATTTTAGGCATTGAGTGGAGAAGTATATGAATAGTAATAGATTATGAATACAATAATGCGAAAATAGAGAGAGATGCTTTTATTGTATATGTCTAGATGTTGCTGGAATTGAATTGTAATATTCAATAAGTAACTGAACTCTCTCATGGTTGAATGTAATCAATTCTAATTCTTTGTACTTCAACTTCTTGAGTATTTATCTATACTTTCATTCAAATGGTTGTGATTTGATTTATGCTTATTGCTTAGATGAATTAGCTACTCATTGTAATTCATTCGTTTGGATTGAATTGAAAGATTAGTCTTAAATTGTCCAATCAAATCATCTCATTCTTGTTAGAGGTTTGTACATGCTCTAAAGCTTGGGCTGGATATAAAGACCTACACTTAAAGCAATAATTCATTTAACCAAGAATGAAGAAATCACACGGGGTCTAAAATTCTTAGGTTCTAAGATGTAAGAATGAGTCTAGATCTACCTTAAAGTACTTCTAAGGACATTGAGTGAATTACATCTAAATATACATGATTAATAGCAGTGCAATATAAGAAGAGATGAAATCCAATCAAGGTCTCAATTCCGTTCAATCTATATATTTATATGTACTTTTTTTTTAATCAAAATCCAAAAACCCAAAAATCAACCATCAGTGTATTTACTAAATTTCTATGGATACAATAACTCTCATTCGACTTTATTACAACTATCTAGATGCATTTGTCAATAAATCACACAACTAAATAACTCTTTTACAACTTGATACTGTTGTAATATACTTCTGCACTAGTATTGGGGCTTAAACTCAATGGACACAAAAATCTCAATTAAAGTTTTCTCCATCAAATGTTTGACGTTGCCAGAAATTTAGTTCAAATATTTGGTAGTGCTAACTAATAATGTTTTTTTTTTTAAGTAGAGACATTTATATGTAATATTTTATGTATATATCAAAGTTAAATTTTATCTTAGTTTAACAATTACAACTTGTTTTTTTTTTCTCATATTTTGTTTTGTAACAAAAGCACGGATTGCATTTTGTGCTGGCTTGGTGTGATTAATGTTTTTGTTTACTAACAAGCGTTGGCAGAATTTCGGCATTATGGGTTTATTATATTTTGGCATGTGCAGGTTATTTTTTTTTTCTTAAACGTCTTTGGTTTTATAATTATATAATAATAATCATAGTCTTTGTTTTTTTTTTTTAATTAGTCAGTCGATACCTACTTTTATTTATATGTATCACTTTGGTAGCCACTTGTATGAAGGTGTCAATCGAATTCCAATTTTTGAAAAACTGTTTCAATGTCACTTTTAGAAAAAAGAAATGATTAATGCCGTTAACTTTATTCCTGACTTTTATCACTAAATTTTAATATAAATATCAATATTTAATTTGGTAAGTCATTTTAAATATTAATATCATTAATGATGTTAATAACTTTTTCTGACACTACTAAAAATACTTATATTACATGAAAATTTTCTTGCAAATTTGTTAAAAAACTTTGCAAGAAAAGACTTTTTCCTACTATTTTTTCTAAGGATCTAAATTAGCAGGTAATTCCTTCGTAAATAATTATTTTTTATAAAATTATAAAATTCGTAAGTATTTCGTATAAAATTTGTTGCAAAAAGTGTTTTATACAAAATATTTTGAAAAAAAATTGGCAGCAATTTCCTACAATTTTTTTCCCATAACAATAAATATTTCCTAAAAAAAAAATTCAAAACAAAATTGGTAGGAAATATGAGTTTTTTTAGTAGTGTGAAAAGGACCTAATTGAGACATTCTCTCAAAAGTTGAGACTCGATTGACACATTTTTAGAAGGAATATCCAACTGATACACCTGAATGAAATATATACCATCCGACTAATTAAACTTTATTTTTTTTATATATTATAAGAAATGGAAAATTCATAGCGGTTTTTTTGTTTTATAAATATTAAATATAATTTGTTGGAAGGTTGATATATAATTACATATAACTTATAAAATAAATATATTGTTGTAAGTTTTGTATGTAATGGAATATTATATTATTTTAAATAGCATGTATTTTATGTTATTATGTTTATATATTATATAATTGGGAAGTTAGTGAAAATAATGTTTGATATTTTTTTTAATTGAAGATTATGAATATTCAAAATAAATAACTAAATAGTTTGAACGTGAGAGAATTTTATTGTTAAATATGTAGTGATTGAATGAGATGGTGTTTGTAGTATTTGAGGGATTGGAAATGATGGAAAGGTGTGTGGCTTAACAAAACCTCAGGACTCCAATCCTAAGTCTTTTAGGAAGTAAACTCTATTCTTGTGAGTAGGAAAAGTTTTAGATCGGTAACAACGAATAACTGGTAAATTTTGCGTCACTGGTAGCTACTTTTTATTTTTTATTTTTTTATAATTGATTTATTTGATGAATTCATTTTTAAACTTTGAGTTTGATAAAAATTTTGAAATCTCTGTTCGTAAAAGAATTTTGATTATAATTAAGTGAATTGAGGTTAATACTATTTTAGAGGGATGTTACATACATGTATCATAGCTATTATATTAAGTATAATATTATATTGGAAAAATGAGATATTATAGTTTGACTATAAATTAATACAATAAGTAGTAAAAGATTGAAAAAATATTCTCACATCAAGCCTTTTTAATAGGTGTAAGGAATCACCTTTACATAAGAAGTCGTGACTGATTTTTATCTTAGATATTTTGAATGGTTTAAGTTTTAGTTTTTGACATAACTTACCTAATACATGTATTTAGAAAGATATTTTATTATACCATATAACCTTGATATCATAATGATATAATTAAAAGTTTCCTATTATCAATAATGACTCATTAGTCATTATAAATTTAAAAATGTGAAATAATATGATAAGTTTATTTACCATTTAACTCATATGCGTATTGCATCAAGAGTGTGACGCACTTAGAAGTTTTTTCTTTCTTCTCGATGTTTAAAAGTTATATATATAACAAAATTTTGAAAGCCCAAAATATCTTTTAGGAAAACACACACACATCACAGACATAATATATATAATTTTAATTCTTTTTATTTGTACACTGAAAACTAAAATATTAAAAATAAGGTTTTCATAAGTAAATATTAGCAGTTAATTTCTAAGTTTTTATTAGCGCGTTTTTCGATAAGATGTAATAAAGGAATTAATTGAACCTAATTAAACCTATTATAATAACATTGATGATAAATTTTGGATTTTTGTATTTCAATTCTTAGTAAAATTAGAATTATTATATCTTACACTGAATCAATCTAATCTCTTCTCGTTATAAATATTTAAATTTATTTTTTTTAATTAATTTTTATTAAATTTAGTTGACATTTCAAATACATTTTATTATAGTATATTAGTTTATTTTTAGTAAAAATTAAAATTAGTATATCTTATCTTAAACCAATCTAATTTCTTATCGTTACAAATACGTGAAGTTAGTTTTTTTAATTATTTTTTATTAAGTTTATTTGACGTTTCAAATATATTTTATCATAATAAGTTAGTTTATTTACATCATTTAACATATGTTTACTTCAATATTAGTGGAGCAACATATTTGAAACGTCAACTAAATTTAATAAAATTTAGTTAAAAAAGACTAAATTTACACATTTAAATAAATAAAAAGTTAAATTGGTTCAAATTTCACTAAAAATCGAAGGAGCAAATACATATTTAATCTAATTTTGAATTAAATACATATTTAATCCAAAAAATTTTAAATGTTTTATAGTTTTAAACAAGTTTCCATCATTCATTATTTAATTTAATTCGATAAATAAAGAACATATGAATACGTATCCTTGAGATACAACTTGAAGAGTCTCACTCCTCCCCCTCCAATGTCTCTCTCTTGTCGCACCCTTCATCCATAGACACTTAATATATTACCTTCTCCTCTAACACACCACCATCTCCACCCCTTACAATCATCATGTGACTTCCTAAACTGTCGCAAAAACATCTTAGGAAAATCCAAATTCCTTAACTTTTGTAAATACATAAATACAAACATGTTGGTGTTTTGCGGGTGAAGAACACAGCTAGGTTGTTCAAAGGCACACCACAGTGTGTGCTGTGTATATATAACAGTCTCTCTGTGCAGAAAAAGAAGTCAAAGAGACTAACTTTGGCACCCCAATTGAGCTCTTGCAGCAATGAAGGTCAACTCCCCCGGCGCCGCCGTGGAAAAGGCCGCCGGCGATGGCATCAAGGCGTGGAATTCCGGCGGGAGCCACCTTTTGGCCAGAAGGGTCATCCAATTCACCATGTTCCTTGTTGGGTTTGCTGTGTTGTGGATGTTTCTCTATACCTCTGCTTCTCCCTTCGGATTCCCTACCTTCTCACATTACTTCATTGATGACTCACCAAAAGTTAGTCTCTTTCTCTCTCTATATCTCCATCCCCTTCTCTCTCTATATTTTTGTGTGTCAACTTGTGTTATGCAATTGGGGTTATTGGTGGTGGTGAAGGGAGGAGAATGAAAAAAAGTGAATTTTGGGAGTTTTTTTTTTTTTTTTTTTTTTTTTTATTTTTTTTGGGTTTTTTTTTTATTTAAAAATTTTATTTTTTTTTTTTGGTTTTTTTTTTTTTTTTTTTTTTGATTTTAATGTTTATGGGTCTACTAACCAATGAAAAAGTTGAATTTTTTAATTTGGGGTTTTGATGCTTTTCCATTTCATGATCTAGATGTTGTTCAAGCTTGGTTTTTTATTGGGTTGATCAAACTTTTTGCTTGTGGGTCAATTTGGTTTATTCTTGAAGCCAACCTTGAACAAAACACATGCTTTATTATGAGTGCTTGCTTATGTTGTTGTGTGTACTCACTATTTCATTCCTTTTGTTTCTTTCCCTTAAAATGTCATGGTGCCATCCAAAAGGATAATCGATGAAGTGAAAAGATAACCCTTTTTGTTTAGTTTGGTTTTCATCATGGTTCCAAAGTTAAAATCAACACAACTATTTGGAAAACTATTTGAAAATTCTGAGATTCTTAGAAATATGTACCAGAAAGATCATGGATTTTATAACTGATAAGGAAAAACGGGCCACAAAGAATGGGTAGTGCGTGCGTGTGGGACCATTTCTAAAATATTACCGTTGCTGATTGGACATGCATCTTTTTCAGTGGACTCAGTGCATAAATTTTTATCGATGGTAAATTTTGTCACTGTTGCAATTTGTGAGTTGAAAAGATGAGTTTTTTTCTCTCTCCTCTTTATGATCCTAATGGCCATTGAAGCATGGCATTGGGTAAAAATATTCCTACTCCCTATGCCTTTAATTTTTCACAGCCATGCTTTTCCTGAATTGGTAATTTTTTTTTTTCATTTTGGTTTTGGGAATGACCAATTAGAATTATTTGAATATATTTGTACTTGGCTTGGCTTGTGTGTTTGACGATGCTTTAGCCTAATTTCAAGGACATTGATGACATTAATTAATTAATTAATATTTTTTTGTGATTTGTTTCTTCTCTCTCTTACGAAATATCTCCTGAAAACGGATATATCAATGGGAATTTTGGTTCTATATAATCTACTTTATAGGGATAGAATATTGTCCAATAATTAATGCACATGATCAAATTTGGTTGGGTATATTACCCCACATTTCGATATTTTCTATTTTTTTGTTAAGAACTAAAGATAGCAGTAATTGTGGAATCAAGTTTTTTAAGGTAATATAAATTTTGATAATCATAAATTAAATGAATTATTAGGATAAAAAATAATCCATTTGAGTAACTTGCTTGAGAAAACAATAAAGAAGATACTGTTGAAAAAGATAATTAATGCGGGTTTTTAATGAATTTAATTTAAATATAATTAGACTGTAAATGTTATCATTAAGTTTTAATGTATGATAAAAGTTCTATTTTTTATAGTAAACATCTTAGAAGTTTTATTTAATTTATTGATTATATTCTTTTTAATTTATTGATAGCATAATGTTTTTACCTTACATAAAGATTACACTATTTTTGTACAAGACAAACCAAACCGGCCAAACAGCTGTATAATATGAGATGGAATAAGAGAGGATACATATTAATTATAACTAATTTTAAGTATTTAAAAGTGATGTTTTTATTAAAAATATTTGTAAAAAAATATACATAAAGTGAAAGAAATAAAAATAAATAAATAAATAAATTGACATTTTATATGATTAAAATCAGCCTTAATAATTGCTGTTAACATTTAAATGTTAAAATTTCAGTAATTTTCTTATTTCATTCATTCATAAAGATTACGTATATTAACAGGTTATTTCTTTGATATATCTTGAATCCTGTTCCATTTGGTCATAAAGATGTTTGACGATGGAATTTTAATTATTACCGATATATTCTTTCGTGTTTAAGAATTTATCCAAGCTTTATTCTTTTTTAGTTAAATTTCTAAAACCAAGAAATGGAATATCAATTTCTAAATATTTATATAATTTATCATAGAAAACCCAGTTTATCGAAAATCAATTTTGTTGGGAAATGGAATATGTTAAGAACTATCTGAAAGAAAATGTTACCAAACTTGCATTAATATTCTCTTTTGGTCAAATCTCAAAGAAGAGAACCAATGGTTAATGGAAAACCATTGACAAACTTCGACCATTGAGCTCCTGTTTGGTTACTTAAACTCCCGACAACAGACTTCAATTTTTTTTTTTAATTATTATCATTTATACGAGAATAATACAGTTTAGTTAATTAGTGTTTATTAATTATTTAGCTTTATTTTTTTTGGCAGTTAATGTTTTCTGACGAACCCCACCTTCTAATTAATATTTTTCTAACGTCTCAATATTACACGTTGTCACAACATTGGTGTAGCATGTGCAACATAATAGCCACAGACATAACCAGCTGTCACATGGTTGTCCCTATGAAGATTTATTGTTAACTATGCAAAGTTTGTCATATTGATGTTTCGCTATATTCTTATTCGTTTAGATTTAGAATAGAGAGATTAACAGTTATAATCATCGTAATTTGTTATATATAACCATCAGGTGAATTATCACATCTGAATTATTATTTATATTTGAAAGTCATACACTGATTACATATAAAATTAATTTATAAGATATAAATAAGTGTAAAATTTATCTTTTAAATTAATTTTGTAAAGTTCAATTAAACTTGATCCAGCTATTAAATTAAATGAGATTATTGAGTGTAGTGGTGAAATGACAATTTTCTGAAGAAGTATAAAGGAAAAATGTAGTAGTGGGTAAAAACCTGATTGATTTTTAGGAAAAAAGGCATTGAAGCATGCTGCAATAAGCTTTTGTTTCATTATTGATAAAGAAGTGGGAAAGGAATAAAGGGTTGCAAATTTCTTTTGAGATATTATTCTTTTGTGGATGACATAATCTATTAAGGTAGTCACTACTCTATAGTTGCATTTTGATGTGAGGTTGGAGTTCCCAGAAAATGTAGAATTTTTCCACAATTTTCACAAAATTAGCCGTATGTCCCACTAGTTCTGTGGTCATAAGTGCAGAAGAAGGGGACCATTTTGTTATTTTGACGTTTGAAAGTTTTGTTTATGTCCCTATTGAAAATATGGTATATGGTATATTCACTTCTAAATTCTTGCTTGTACATTTTGTCCATTGTTTTTGATGTTTTCTTTACTATTATGAGTTACTCATAAATATCAGATTGTTGGATATGATGAACATTGATGCCTTGTGTTCTAGAAATGGAACACATTATTTTGTCTTTCTGACAAGCATATTCGAAATGAGTTGTTTAGCTTAGCTTTCGCTTGTCCTATTATCCCTCTCACGTGTTTGATGAAATTCTTCAGAGAAATGTGAACTTTTGTTACCAAGTGCTTGATGAAGTCTTGGTTTTATGCATCAGGCGGGATATGATCCAAAGCTAGAGAGCGTTCTGAGAAGCGCATCTATGAAGGATAAGACAGTGATAATCACAACTTTGAATGATGCATGGGCAGAGCCAGGTTCCATATTTGACCTCTTTCTTGAGAGTTTTCGCCTTGGAAACCAGACAGAGAAGTTTCTGAAACACTTGGTGGTAATAACTTGGGACCAAAAGGCACATGCTCGTTGCGTTGCTTTGCACAACCATTGTTATCATCTTGAAACTAAAGGTGACAACTTCACCGGTGAAGCGTTTTTCATGACCCCAGACTACCTAAACATGATGTGGAAAAGAATTGAATTCCTTGGTTCTGTTCTTGATATGGGGTACAACTTTGTGTTCACGGTATATATATACATTTTATTTGCAAAGTAGCTTTTAAAAATCTTCACAATGCACACTACACAACCACAAACTACGAGGATTTAGTCTCAAAGTTGAATTCACAGATTTAGTAAGGAATTTTTGTATTGTGAATCAAGTAAAAGTTTTCCTTTGCAGGATACTGATATAATGTGGCTAAGAGATCCCTTCAAGCGATTTTACAAAGATACAGATTTCCAAATAGCTTGTGATTATTTCAATGGAGATTCCTATGACTTAAACAACTATCCAAATGGAGGGTTTAATTATGTGAAATCGAATAGCAGAACTATTAGGTTCTACAAGTTCTGGTTCAATTCCAGGAGTGCCTACCCCAAGTTGCATGACCAGGATGTGCTGAACAAGATAAAGAAAAATTCCTTCATCTCCAACATGAAACTGAGCATTAGGTTCCTTAGCACTGATAATTTTGGCGGATTTTGTCATCATGCAGAGAACTTCAACGGGGTCTTAACAATGCATGCCAATTGTTGTGTTGGTTTAGAAAACAAAGTCAGTGATCTCAAAATTTTGCTTGAGGATTGGAAGAAGTATCTGGCATTGCCTGAAAATCAGAAAAAACAGTTTCATCCTTCCTGGAGCATAAGCTGCAGGTAATGGAAATAACTCTGGTTAATTTTTGGTTCATTTATCCAATAAATACATTGATTTTACAGAGTAAAAGTTTTTTAATACTTTTCAATATATTTATTTAATGGTAATTACTTAACATATTCATCCTAATAGTGCATAGAAATTAAATATATGCAATTCCACTTAGAAGTTGTAGTCAAAAGAATATTAATCAATAATCAAATTTGACTTTGGGAGTTGTTAGATAAGATGAAGTGACATATATATCACAGGTACAGATAAATATAATGACATGTCAATTTATTTGATGGAAAGTCTTATAAAAACAATGTAATATATATATATATATATATATATATATATATATATATATATATATATATATTTTTTTTTTTTTTTGAT
>Ga0099822_1011601_pt1 | contig 10716 bp, 8 predicted proteins | sample CowpeawhiteBW_FD_76839 | JGI IMG/M metagenome (GOLD analysis project Ga0099822, IMG submission 76839) | Root nodule microbial communities of legume samples collected from California USA - Cow pea white BW | ecosystem: Host-associated > Plants > Roots > Nodule | place: USA: California | collected... | reverse complement strand
TTTGTCTCCTTTTGTGCTAGAACGAAATTAGCCTTGCACACACGATAGTTAGCTCTTTTGTCTCTCATTTTTGTAACCTTATTTGACCTAGTTTCTAGAAGCTAGGGTTAGGTTTTTGTAGAGACATCCTTTTATTTGCTTAGAGGCCCCTAAACTCTTCTATATAAGGGGTGCTCTTAGACATGTAAAAGGGTTGAACATTTTGAAGTAAAACACTCTTGTGTCTCAACCATTTGTGAGAGTTTCCTCTCTTGGGAGTGAATACTTTTAAGCCTTATCTTGCATAGCAAGTGACGACACACATCCACTCATCTTCAAGGTTGTCATGGCTTCTAGCCTAGCCTTGTAGTGGCGTGCTTCTCACATTTTTACCATTTCTTTCCTTTCCATTTTATGTTTTCTTCTTCCTTTAATTACAAACATCAAGCACACTTTCCTAATGATTGATCCATGTGGAGGGCACGTGTTCAAGGCTTGGCAAACATGAATACCATCAAATCTCCATAACTTCACTAACGAAGGAATGATTGCAAAGCAATGGCTCCAAGTAGTTTAACAAGTTAACTCATGTCAAAAGGATGCAAACATGGTATAAATCATATCATTATCTAAATTTACAAAAGTAGTTGACACTAAACTCAATTATCCGGATACATGCACTTGATATTGGATTCACTGGAGGTGTGCACCTATGATGGTTTTTAGACTTTGCAGAGTACAAAGCCACGAGGAGTAATAACCTAAATGCACAAGGTTAATCTCCTTCGTGCCTAAGACTATAGAAGAAGTTTGAAGGCTAGGATTTCATGTTACTCTCACCACATAACTCACTTTACTCTATTTGAGTGTGAATAATTACTAGAGTTTACGATACCTTCTTCCATACATCTCCTATATTAAGGCATATACTAATAATACCATCACAAAGAATTTCCCTTAAAACTCTTTAAACATCACAACTTCACATGTTCACACTCAATTAGGGGTGGCAAAAGGACCAGCCTGGCCCATTTTGGCCCGACCCCCCATGGCCCACCAAAAATGGGAAGGGTCGGGTTGGCCCGCCACTAGTAAACAAGTGGATATTGCAACACATCCTACCTCAGGACGGGCTGGCCCGCACTTTTTTTAAATTTTTTAAATTTTTTTTAAATTTTTGTTTATAATTATATATATATATATATAATATAAAAAAGATTTACTTTTTAATTATTTTGAATTTTAAACCTAAAAAAAATGAGTTGGTGGCCCAAGGCGAGCTAGCCCGTTTTGGCCTGCCAAGCTGGCGGGCTAGGCGGGCTGAGCTATAGTGGTTGGCAAGTTGGAAATTCCAACCTAGCTCGCCTATTTATTGGCGGACTGGCGGGCTTGGCCCACTTTGACATCCCTACACTCAATCCATACCAATCATCATCTATATATCTACAACAATATTTTCACCTTAAACCATAATAATAAAAGGTAGTAAATATGCTTAGTACCAACTACATATCATTTAAAAAAACTAGACATGAAAACAAACAAAACAGAACATCTAGCATTCAATGCTAGTGCTTAGCGCCATTTGCCTCATAAAAGGGGCACTTAGCGCCAACATGCCAACACTCAATTCCATGGAGCTAAAATGCTCTCAAACCTGTAGTGGTCTCTAGTGCTAAACACCACTTGGCTAGCGCTCAATGCCAATCGACTTGTAAAAGCTAGCGTTCAGCAAGACCACCAATCATACATAATTCATCAAAGAGTTCACATACAAAAATCATCCATACTAACACTAATCATTACCAAGCTCAATCAACCACAAATGTACAAACATCAAATTTGATCAAACTCACACAAAGACAAAAACTAGCTTCCCTTTCCTGTTATCCAGCTTAAAGAGTTCTAAAAACACCAAAACGCATCAAATTCCACAAGATGCTCAATCTACACATAGAAACATCACAAGAACGATCAGGACGTACCGTTATGATCATTGATCAACAAAGACTATATAGAAGACTAACAAGACATATAAAAGTTGAAAAAGCCTCACATGCAACATAAAATAGAAGAAGATCAAGAAAAAGCGGTTGAAACTTAGCTTACATGAACGAAGAAAGTGATAGATCTAAATTGAAGAGCTCGTTGCAAGCATCACTTCTACAGCCTCAGATCTTCAATCCAGCGAACATAGGACGAAAGCCCTTAGATAAAAGTCACAGAAATCTAGAAAAGTGGTTTCAAGAGAGATGATGTGTTTTAAAATAATAAAGCTCGTTTATAACAATTTTATTTATACTAAAACCTTTTCATATTAAAATAATCGAGTCTCACTACTTTTAAACCACTATCACTTATAAAATGTCATTTTCTAGAATTTTACAATTGAATACTTCTTTCATCTTTAATGATCTTAACATATATTGATTAAAGAGCAAATTAAATTTTAATTTTTTAATATATATTTCAGGAATAATGATGTATTAATATTAATTTTTCTTTTTTAACACATATAAAAATTATTATATATAGAATATGTATTTAATTATTTACAAAATTTAAATAAAATGAAAGAAAAAAAGACAATCTATCATTCATCAGACGTCTTATGAAAAATCAATAAGCAACCAAAAATTAAGGATAAGCATATAGAGGCACAAGAAGTCTCTTGACTTATTTTTATATAACCCAAGTTGAAATGTAATATAAAGAAGGCTTAATTAACATTTTGGCCCCGTAGTTTGTTGGTTTGCTTCATTTTGGTCTCCTTATTATTTTTTGGTTCAATTTGGTCTTCTAATTCTTTAAAAAGGTTCAATTTGGTCCTTACATGGCACGTGTCATTTTGTGAAATTTTTATTTTTAAAATTTTTTGAATTTTTAAAAAAAAATTAAACTGCCACACGTCACTTTATGGTTGTGACACGCGTCAATTTGAGATATTTTTATTTTAAAAAAATACTGCCATGTGGGAGGTCCCGATTGTGCCAAGCTAATATCGGTTATTTTCAATTTAGTCCCTCTATTTGAAATTTTGATTCAATTTAGTCCTAAAAAAATGATAAAATTTTGTCCTCTCCAATTTGAGACTAAAATTAATAATTAAGCTTAATTACAATTTATATATTCATGTTAAAATAATTTTTATTATATTTATACATCAAATCACCCCCTAAATACTCATGTTATTTCATTTCTTACATTTTTCACTTGAAATTTTGTACACATGTAAAAAAATAATAATTTGAATAGTTAGATGGAGTAATTTGATCTATAAATGTAATAAAAATTATTTTAACATGTATATATAAGTTGTAATTAAACTTAATTACTAATTTGGTATCAATGACAAAATTGAATCATTTTAAAAAATTGAATGACTAAATTGAATCAAAATTGTAAATAGAGGGACTAAATTGAAAACAACCAATGTTAGTTTGACATGTGCCACAATCGTGACCTGCCATGTGGCCTTTTTTTTAAATTAAATAAATTAAAAATAAAAAAAAAAACTTATCAAGTTGACATGTGGCATAACCATGACGTGACACATGACAGTTTAACTTTTTTAAATAATAAAATAAAATAAAAATTGAAAATTCCACAAAATGACACGTGGCATGTACAAAGACAGTGTTAACGTAGACTTAACAACAGGGACCAAATTGAACCGTTTTAAAGAATTAGAGGACCAAATTGAACCAAAAAATAATAAGGGAACCAAAATGAACCAAACCAACAAATTAGGGTACCAAAATGGTAATTAAGCCTATAAAGAAATACTAGATGACTAATCATGAAGCATCAAAAGATTAGACAAAAAAAGATCTTATAAGATAACTCCAATATCATATTGGATGCTCAAGAAGATGCTCAAGATAACAAACTCACAAGATTCAAAGATGGTTTTTATACATGAATAAACTATTCCTTGAATGATGTATACTCTCATTAAGTAACTAGAGTCTTGAAAAAATTTACATGATTAATTTGCAAGCAATTTCTCTAGTTGACTATCCTTTGTAGTTATACTAGATCAATCTTCCTCACCTTGTGTTTGGATGAGGTAATTTAACAATTCTAAGAAATTGAAATGTATAGCATTTGAAATTCTTGCAATTGAATTCTCATCATTTTCTAAATAACTTGTTTGGATAGGGTAATTGGAATACCATACATTTGAATTTCTTGTTTGGATAAGACAATTGAATTTCTTATAAGATAAAATTTTATTTTAACAATATTTATTTTTATGTATAAAAATTTTAAATTAAATTTTAAAAATATTAATGAACTTAAAATATTTAAATAATATTTAATAATTCAATTTAAAAATATTAGCCAACTTTCTAATATTAATTAATATTAAAAATTTTGGATCAACAATAATATAATTTTATATCAATATTGATTCACTCTATCAAAGAAATATATTATTAATTACTAATTACTTCATTTATAAACAATAAAATAATTAAGTATAAAAATCACAATAATATATAACGTAAAAACAAAATATCATTAATGTGATATAATTAACCCGCAAATGTAACATCCCTAAGGAATATTACTTAATTAAATAATTAAATAAAGAAAAAGAAGTTCAAACGTCACAACATTATTATTACCAACGCGGGAAAATTTAAAATGTTTTAACAACGCGCCAAAAATTTATAAAATAGTCGTAATAAAACATTACAATTTCCAAAATCATTAATCATAAATGAAAGCATAATAAAATTCCCTAGCTCTAATCCCAAGCCAGCCTTCACTCTATCGTCTGCGCATCCACAACATCACTTGTATCATCATCTGCTCCCGTGTAACGAATCACACGATCATCGCCAATCACAAACAGAAAGAGTGAGCGATAAAATTAGAAATAACATATACATTAACATAATATATAAATAGGACACCCATCTTATTCATTCTACTTAGTTCTTGGCCAAGACCTTAACCCCCTAGGCTTTTCAACCTTCACATCACACATATAGTTAGCCTCAAATTCAAGATTCATGATGCTCACACGAACCTACCCGCTCGTGGTCCTGCCTCTACGAACCTCCCTGTTGTAGTCCTACTCTACAAACCTCCCCGCTCGTAGTCCTGCTCTACGGACCTACCTGCTCATAATCCAACACATGTGATCCACCAGCTACGTACCTCCTCACTCGTATCCCCACACGAGAGTAACTAGATATGAACCTTCCCATTCATATCATCACATGTTCACCACCATCCATGAACCTACCCGTTCATGGCACAACATCTCCTGATCCAAGTATAGCATCATTGTGTAAAACAATACACAAACAAGTCATTGACAACAGCGTTATCGCCTAGCGCAGCCTAAGCGCCGTTAGGTGAAATCTGCCTAGACCGCCTGGCGGGACATCTCTACCGCCAAGCGCCAGGTCAATTCAGAGTCTCTGTATGAAGGTCTTCCGCCTGGCGAACCGTACCTTGCCGCCAGGCACCACACGGGGCAAGGACTCCCCTGGAGGTCCTATCGCCTGGTGCACCTACTCAAGCCGCCAGGCGCCATGACAGTGGCAAAACCTACTGGTTTTTGGCACTCACTAGATTGTCCTTTAATCCAGTTGCTTCCTAAATCGAAATGGCATACTCTCGTATCAGAACTTGGTTCTAATCTCCTATCCATCACAACGGGATCTAATTCCTTATAATTCAAATTCATCGCTCAACCATCTCAAACTAGGTGTTTTACCCACAACACTTTAGATACACAATTACTAAACAACTTAGAACCGAACAAGTCTTGCTCAGTCCCTGTACCATGTTCAGCTCATTACAATCCTAGACTTAACCAATTAGTTATGCATCCTTTCCATATTCCATTACTATGCCTAATATCACACTCTCTACTCATAAACACCTCTATAATCCTTCAATAGTATATACTTGTTTCCCATGTTTATACCACTAATTCCAGTTGCCCCCTATCCACATTGAATCATCACCACTGACCACACTCCATGACCTCTATACTAATCTGAAATCATAGTTTATGATTCAGCACTAAAATTAGTTATTTCTTATTTCCTTCTTATCTAACTTTCCCATTCACTCTTTTATTTATAGGCCAAAAAGTCCCCAATCCCCACATATCGATATATGAATTCTCAACCCCTTACTATTTTGTGCTCTATCTCTTTCCTTCTTATCACTTAACTAATTAAACCATCAGGATAAATTTCCACACTCATTACCAAACCACTCTTAGCATAGCATACCATCCAACTCCTTCCCTAGCCTTAATCACCATAACTTCCTGGCACCAATTCTTCCTATTTTTTTGACCAATTTTTCTGTCCCAATTCACTCCAACCAGCCTCTCTCCCAACCATCCAGTCAAAACACACAACTGCCCATGTTTTAGGCGTCGCCTAGCGGCTAGCAAGGTGCCGCCAGGCGGTGCATCAGTAATTGGCACAAGCCAGATTTCCACACCTGCCCAGAAATCTTTACTACCATGTTTTGACCCACAATGAAATTACACAAAGCCACACCAATTCACTTACAATTTTCCAAGGTCACACAGTCCAATATCATCCCTTTCACGTATTATAATTATTAGAATAATTAACATCAATGTATCACTCCTTCCCTTCCAAGAACTCAAACCTATAATAAGGATTTATCATACAAGATTATTGACTATGTATCCCACATACGTAATTATCATAAAGTACATAATAGTAATTCACCCAAACAATGCATGCAATACAATTCAGAAGTCACACTGACTCCCACACGAGAAATCCCAAAACAACCAAGAAAACGCGAATACTGTCGCACCGCCTGGCAGATATTCATCGCCGCTAGGCGATTCATGCCAAAACCAAGAACGTAGTAAAAATCTGTTATGCCACCTGGCAGTTCAGGCCTTGCCGCCGGGCAGTTTCTGGGCAAAAACCTAGAAACCTCGAAAAACAGCATGAATACACAGGAATTTCATATAATTATCTCAAGCAATGTCCAATACAACATGTGCGAATTTAAAACATAAACAAACAACTCCCTTTACCTGGATTCCTCACTCCAAATTTGAGATTGATGTGTGTATCTAACCCAATGACTCTCTTAAGCTTTGTTTCTCCTCCAACAATGGCTTCACTTCCAATCCTTTCTGCAACAAGTACCAATTCACTAGAACTCCTCTGCCTAGTTCACACGTAGTTCCAGACCTCACTCTCTCTAATTTCTCCCTCTCTCAATCTTAATGCCCTCTTAATTACCCATTTAATTTACTAAAATGAATTTTAGTTAAAAATGTGGCTTAATGGTTATTCATTAACCATTACTCTGTATCATTCAGCCCCATAGGCTGCCTCCCTTGGCAGCTAGGGTTATTTTGTCTCTTCAATTCCATGCCAAAAATAAAAGTAGGCAAAAATAAATTTTATTTTTGTTCTTAGCAAGGTTTGAACCCACAATCCATCAATCAAAAGGCAAGTGCTCAACCTATTCAACCAATCATGTTTCGTGATAATTCCTATAATTTTAGGATTACATTATCACGACTCACATTCAAATATATCAATAAAATAATGCACAATTAAATAACATACAATTAGCACACATAGGACTCGAACCCAAGTCCTCTCACACAATAAAGTACTCTCAATCACTTAAGCTAGTACTTTTCCACATCATAGCACTCTGCATTAAATGCCTTAAAGGCTCCTTTTACCTGCATTTATTAAATAATTATTTAATTAACTATTTAATTTTCTCGGGTCTTACAACAAATATAACATAAATCCATAAATTGATATCGCAATTAACTAAACTCATTATCTAAAGTTATGATGTCAAGCATTTTACCATTAGAAAGGAAAACTAAATAACATGTTAAAACAAGTGTTTTCTTATTTAATATGTTTGTTTTATAATTTTTCCTCATCCAACTAATAAGTCTTTCAACACCCTCTTCAGTTCTCTTCAACATCCTGTTACAGTCCTCTTCAACATTTGCTTGACCTACAAAAGTGCAAGAAAATTTATCAATCATAGTTTTGTACAATTAATGTGAATATGCAACAGACTTAACCAAATACCATGAAATTAATCAATCACAAGAAAATATATATTACATACCATGATTTAAGTTGTAGAAATATGTATTAAAATATAATCTTACTTTTGTTCAATTGGAATGGCTTTCACAATAGCTAATTGTTTTGGCATGTCAGCTAACCATTTAACAGCTTTAGCCCATTGTTCCTTAGTAAGATTTGGCATTAAACGCACCTTATCTAACACTTCTTTGATTTCATTTTCATCAACCTTTTCACCATATACATGTGTCAATCGATTAAAAGACTCGACCACATCTTTCATTGAAGCAGCCATTAGCTCTTTTTCATTAATCTTTCTCCTTTGAGATTGTGTACTAGTAGAACTTGAAGTAGATTATGCTTTTCTTTTTAAGTTAGAGTACGGTTCCTCCAAATCTATAGTAGCATTCAAGTCCTCCAAACCCACAAAATTTACTTCATTTACCTCTCTATTCATGACTTCATCAACATCCATAGCAGTTTCAGCTCCATGACCAGTAGCTTTATCTTTAGCACATAAATCCACTATATCATCCCAATTTGGAATTGCTTTGAATCGAATATGTCTAGCCTCCTTATGCGACTTGAAAATAAAAAGGAAGAAGTTAATAATAACACAACTACAATTCCATAGAAAGGAATTAGACTGTACAATCACTACTTACTCAAAGATATAATGGCATATACAAAAAATAATTGCTACAAGATTGCATGTAAAAGAGTACTTACATTGACATATTCATTCCATACATTTTCATCACCAACTGTAATCATGTGTTTGGTTCCATCCCAATCAAATCCACTCTGACCAAGGATGTCACTAACAACTCCATACCATGATCTCCAAAGTTTGATTCGATTTTTAACATTCTCCCAAGTGACTTGGACTTTGAAGTTGTTGGATACCACTACAACTGCAGCATTATATGCAACCCTTTTCCAAGCTCCGTCACTCTTATTGCACATGTTTCTTTGATCTCTTAATACTTCAGCTAACACACGTTCCATCTCCAAATTCCATGAAAAATAACTTCTTATTTCATCATTGCTTCTTTCTGTCATGTTTTTTTTTACGCTTCATATTTTCTTAACCTACACATAACAAATAACTTGCAGAAGTGATTCTAAAAGATAAGCAAGAAATTTACAAAACTTATCAATTCAAGTAGAATTCTCAATTTACTGTGATTATCATAAAGACAATAATTTTTGCTTACTAAATCTAACACTAATAATCTACAATTACTTATCAATGCTCAAATGTACATATACTTAGATTAATATTGCATATGCCACATGTGTAACAATTTCTTGTACTAAAATAATAATGTAGCACCACTAATTCATGTGCGGCCACGTAAAGAAAACAAAATCAATAAAACAAATAATCAGAGTCTTATTGGGAATGTCTCAAAAACTTCCTCTTAGCATAATAATGTGTAGGAAAGGCAATGGATCAAGAAAAAGATCATGTTATCATCTTATGTGATTATTTATTGAATAGAATCTCAAAGAAAAACTTTAGCACATTTTTATTTCAAAAACTATACTTAAGATCATAAGTTTGAATTTAAGTATCATAAAATATTTTCATTAAAACGTACTGATGTGACATCATTTTCTCACCGTTTCAAGAGATGGGGCAACCCTTCTACAAAATTAATAGAAAAATGGAAATAGCATTTCATCAGCTTAATGGAGCACTATGAGCATTATACAAGCATTCAATTCACAGTTCTGCATACCAATTATTGAGCATTGATATTATGGTTTTCCCAAGTCACATATCAATCATAATAATGTTATATAAACCACAACAATCATTATAACCAAAAGATCATATTAGCATAACATTTATGTAATTCAAAGCAAGAATCATTTCCTGAAATTAACAAATTGTTCTCAAAAACTACATTCTGAATCTCAGATAAAGAAATGGTGTTTATAGTAATCACCTAATGAAATAAGCCACAAGACAACCTAATGAAATAATCACATAATGAAATAAGCCAACTAATGACATAAAAGGTGACTTCATCTTTGATAACTAGCAAACATATTCATTGCTAATGTGTCTCAAAATCTTATCCATTCTTCGGTGACTTGAATAGTTGCAACTTAATCTGTGATATTGTTTTGAACTATTTCCCTTGATTTTGTTAACTCTTCATCTACATTAGCTAAAAGCTCTAGGTCTTGAACTTCTAAAACTTTATTAGTTAGTCCCTCATTTATGATGAAGTTGTGTAACACAAAACAAGCATTGATAATCCTTATTTGTGTCTTTATATCAAAAAATGAAAGAGTTCTTAATATGCTCCATCGTTTTTTCAATATCCCAAATGACCTTTCTATTGTATTTCATGCACTTGCATGACAAAGATTAAACAACTCCTTGTAAGTTTGAGGGGTGTTCCCAATCCACTCATTGAGATGATATCTAGTCCCACGATATGGTGCTAAAAATCCAGGACCATTAGTATATCCCGCATCCACAAGAAGGTACTTACCTACAACAATTTAAAGTAAAATCATAGGCTTCAATTAAAATTAAATTAAATATTATTTTTAAAAGATATTACCAGTTGGGATTTTAAGTTTATTTTGACGATGTAAAGCATCTCGTAATACTCGAGAATCTCCTGCAGAA
>Ga0099822_1011598_pt1 | contig 10719 bp, 6 predicted proteins | sample CowpeawhiteBW_FD_76839 | JGI IMG/M metagenome (GOLD analysis project Ga0099822, IMG submission 76839) | Root nodule microbial communities of legume samples collected from California USA - Cow pea white BW | ecosystem: Host-associated > Plants > Roots > Nodule | place: USA: California | collected... | reverse complement strand
TTTTTCCTCCATATAAACCTCTGCAATTCCTCCATTCCCTCCCATCTTACCTTACCATAACAAAAAGTTCCTTCTCTCTTTCACTCTCACTCTCACTTTTTTCTGTGCTTCTCTTTCTCTCTCTCCTTTCACGCCCTTCGAATAGTGTAGAGAGGAAAAAAGGTCTCAAAGATGAAACCAAAAGACGGGTTTTTTGCTGAAGGTATCACTGTTAGCATGAGTTGAACTTGCAGAATAAAATTTGCATCACCTAGAGTCATAGCTTGCACAGTTATCTTGAACCTTTTTAATATGTGTAATTTTTGTACTAGCTGAGCTTACGCTATATAAGATAATTATTCTGTGACTGACTGAACTATTTTACTTTATGGTAAACGGAGATATTCTCTTGTATTCTTTTAATTGTTTTATACTAACTTTTTTTCTCTCTTGGCTACTTTTTATCTAATCTAAAGCTGGCTTCTGCTTCTGCCTCTGCCATTCTTCTTCATTATTCTCTGCACTAATTAAGAGCATGATACATGATGCAGGTCCATATAAGGGGTTTCTCATCATGCACGTGACTAGCAGCAAGGTGGCCATGGTCAACCCTCTGAGAATTGGGAGGTGTGACCGAAAAGAAGCCATTAGTGGCTCTGAAATTGGAGCTGACAATTCTCCTGGAGTGCTGCCAGTAGCAGCAGCAGGAGCTTCATTCTAATCTGGTGCTATCCTATCTGAGCTTTTTACTTCCTTCTATCATCTTTCTTCACCATCTAGTTTCTACCACACTTCTTTGTTTTTTCTTGAACTCTTCTTGACCTTGTAAGACCTTTTCTTGACCTTGTAAGACCTCACACCCTATATGTTTTCTTTGTTTTTGCTTTTGTGGAAGACCCTATATCAGAATCCACTGATATAGAGTTTCATCTCCTTCTTTCCCCGTTGCCACCCAACTCATCTTCTCCTTCCTTGTCTATCCCTCCTGAGCTGTTACAATTTTATCCTACCATCATGATGCAACCAGTAATATCATGCCATGGCTTCAAACAAAATACCTTACCTTAGAACCTCCTTCGGTGGGGTTCTTCAAATCTGCTAGCTACTCGGAGAGCATGGCTTCCAAAAGCACAATCTGGCGTAGTTTATTTTGCTGTTCTTTTATTTGCGAGAGATCAATGTAGCTTGTACTATGTGCAGCAGCAGCAGCAGCTAGCATGCTTGGTCGTGGTCCTTAAGGTAGGTATGTATGTATGGTAAGTTGTAAAGATTGGCCATAGTGAATAAATCAATGTTGCTTGTATTCTGAGGAATTCAAAAACCTTCTGTGTAATATTCTGTTAAGGCAATCAATTTCGCTTGTATCATTGTGTGCAGAATATTTATGCTGTTGCAGACATCTGTTTCGTTGTTTTATATGTTGTTTGGCTGAGAAAGTGTGCAACTGCATACATATTCTTTTAGATCTAAGCAAGGGTCTCCCTCGTGACTGCTCCAATGTACAAATATCCGCTGTATTATTGGAGTTATCTCTTTCTCTCTCTCTCTCTGAAATTCAGAAGCTCTGTGCCTTTTTGATAAAAGAAAAGAAAAAAAGAGGCTAAAAATGAAATCCGAGCTCAGCCTCATAACTACAATACAATAAAGCTGATTGCTGTTTATAGTTTTTTTTACCTCCCCCAACATAATCATAGAGCTTCACCCAAAGAGCATTGAATTAGTAAATGGTGAAAGAAGCAAACAAAAACCCAGAATGAAGTAGAGAGAGAAAGAGAGAGAGATAATTCCCTGATCTTTCCCTATCTTGTTGATTTGTTTTCTTCTTTTATGCAAGACAAGTAAGATAAATGTCATGAGTAAGCTCAATTTGGCACTACATGTGTGCTAGGCTGCTAGAGCCCCATCTCTCCATCCAATGCATAGGACTGAAACCCATTAAAGTCACACTCCCTCCCTCCATTTGAATCATATCAAGTAGAAGAATTTGAAACACCCTTCTCTTACTTGGTACTGGTCCTTTCTTTCTCTCTTTTTCTTTTTCTAGTGTAATATGAAATGCAAATGTTCAATTATCTTCTGCACCAGCAAGTGTGAAAATGTGATAACTTTGGTAGCAAGTGAGATGACAGCAAATTTGACGCAGAAAACGCAATTTCCCTTTCGCTCTCTTGATTTGGAAGGGTGCTTCAGCCATTCCTTTCACATGGCAGGGGAAGGACAAGCACTTTGGGATAGAATACAACCTGAGCCCATAAGGAATATCACACACCCCAATGTTTTTGATGGGGCTGCCACACACCTACCACCCTCAAATAGTGAAGAATAATATCTCTCAAATTACCACTTTCTCCTCCACTTCATTTTCTGCACAGCAAAATATCAAACATGTCGGCATCATAAAAAAAAAAAACAAGAGGGTGGGGGTGGAATTGATGTGTTTTTAACCATATTCCATTTCAGATGCCTAACACATTGTTTCCATCAATCACCGGCACGTGGTAGCCCAACCTAATAGCGTAGACAAAGATTTTTCTCTGTATACATACTGTATGCAGTATATTCCAAAACGGATGCATAAAATTTTGTGTATTGACACGATTTGTGTGATGGTTATGCAAGTCTAGGGAAAGAAGAAAAAAATAAAGAAAGAAAGAGAGAAATCGTGACGCATCAACTACGGAAAACCTTTTGCATACAAATTCAATTCAACTGCATACCTTCTTGACTTTAATAATATATTCTGGTTTTTCAGGTTTTTAATCACAGATGTACTGCATCAACTTTCATGCACTGCTATACTTTTTTTATTTTTTCTCGATTTTACTAATTGAAACGTAGCCGCTACAGCGTCCATAATTTAAAAATGAGCTTAAATGGGAATTTTCTGTATATAGGCCTGTGGGTGTAGAAGTAGAGTGGAAAAATAGTATGCAGCAATAAATGAGATTTATGAAGTATTTAATTCTGACATAGAAGTGAGGAAGCATTCTACTTGTATAAAAGGCAGATGAGGAAAATGAATGTGAAGATAAAATGTTGATTGAATGTGATGGAATGAATGAAAGGTTTGACTGGGATGGATTATATGGAAGTGTGGAAGGTAAAGAAGCCAGTAAAGGGATAAGAAAAAGGGTTTGTATACATTTTTTATGTGCCTAAAAGGGATCAAAGGTAGGTGACTTGTGGCACAAAATGATGATGTCTATGAATGGACATTGAAAAGTTAAATGCCTTTCCCTAGGGTATGAGTTAGTAACTATTTACCCTCACCCCACCAATGGGACCCTGTTTTTCTTTTTTGTGTTTCTAATTTGTGGTAACGAGAGAGAACGACAACATAAAGGCTGAGTTTGAATTAAGTTACAGTGATAATATGCTTCACGTATTCCTTTTGAGGTGATTTGGCATTAGGTACTACCACCCTTGGCCCCATCTTGGTCAAGCCTTTTTCCACCTTTAGGTTACATGCGAACATGGCTCCTTCATTACCTCTTACTTTTTCCTCAACATCATTCCATTCATGACCCTTTCCAAACTAAGGGAATGACATCTCAATAATGCCTTCATGGAAAAAACATACGCCTCAATTAATTAATAATTTCATTCAATTCAATGTTTCTTTTCCGGCAACTGAGACAGTGTATCACTGAGGCTATACCAAATTTAACATACTTAAACAATTCCCAGTTGTGCAGTTAGTAGGACTACAAACTAATTATTACATTTGTAGCATGTCAAGGAGGCAGTGAGTGTGATTTTATTTTTGTTAAATAATTACATGACAGTGCATTAGTGATGCAATGTTTCAAGATTTTTCATTCTTAAAGATGGGTTAGGTTGATGGTGAATTCACTGAACTCAACATTGATAAGCTTGTGCAAAACCGTACACAAAGTGGTCACTAGAAGAAAGTACCTCTCAAGATTGCTCAGTGCAAGATACTTTTATAGATTACAATTACATAATTCAAATTGCATTTACATCTTACTAAATCTAAAATTCAGTTTTCAAATTACTTAATTTAATCTAAAATACATTTTTAGACTACTTAGTTCAGAACACATATGATGTAATCTAACCTATTTTCTATCCATACATAATTTAATCTTTTTCCATATCTATAAAGGTGCAAGAAAAAACTATGGGGTGTTGAAAGAAAGAGGCTAAAATTATATTCAAACCTTTTTGGCCCAACACAAGATGACCTTGACCCTTATGAGGTTTCTGTGTAATGGGTTAGGTAATCCATTTGTTCACATCGAGTATCATCTTTAAGCAGTGTACAATAGTCCCTTCACATATTATTTCGTGGAGCAGAACAATGACAAAACAATCACATGGTGAAATATCATTCCTTAAGCATGAGTCTCAGCAATTTTAAGACATACAAATTTTCTGAAATTTTAAAATTAAAAAAAAATAGTTTGAAAAAAAAAAGTATGCATTAAGCAAAATAAAAATTCACATGTTATTCTAATCTTAAAATAAAACTTGTTTAGCCCAATCATTCTTAAAATAAAACTTGCTTAGCCTAATTATTTGGTTAACACATGTTATTGTAAGTACGATTCTTAACTTTTTGTTACAAGATACATGCCATGTTCCACTTTTTCCATCAAAATTTGGAGAAACCTTTTGATATTTGTTTCTCCAAAAATTGTTTTTTAATTTATGCAAGATCACATTTTAGCTTATGGATAACTGTGTTTTTTTTAGTTAGAGAAATGGAGTCATTTTGTTTCTGTGAGGTCAATTTTTGACTGAAACATTTTTCTATTTATAACTCTAGTTTTCTTCCTAAGTGAGTTTGTGGATGCTCTTTATATATATTATTTGGTTTGTTTTTTTTTGAATTGTTCTTTAGTTACTAAATACCAGAACCATAATTAAGATTTCCAGAGAAAATCTCTTCAAGAAGCTACGGAACAATAGTGTTAGAGTCTAAACCTTACACATTGCTCAAGATAATGCTAGTCTGAAAAAAAAAACAACTTTTTGCAGTTTGTGAACAAGCTGCAAATCATATATTACTATAATCAAGAAGACAATAACTTGCTATCCATGCCTAAACAAGTGATACAAAACAATGGCTTACCAAATGAAGCATCACAGCCCAATACATCATTAAATGTTTCATCGGAATGTTTTTTTAAGGACAAGAGATTCTTAAGATGGACTCACACTGTAAATTCACACTCTAACTGAAAAAAAAAAAAACTAAACAAATTAGTATACTTAAGCAAAACATGGAATACCTTAGCTAGTAGAGAGAAAGAAAATTACTTTATAAATAATTTTCATAGTGTTTTTTTTTTAATTTAAAAAATAATTGGTATTTATGGGTGACCATAACCAGCAAAGCTTGGGCCTCAGTTGTCCAATTTGATGTGGAACGACCAGTCACCTGTTAAAAAGTGGTGGAGGGCTAACATTTTGATGTGTTACTCCAAAGCTCCACAAAAGAAATTATTATTCTTATTTTAAAAATATTAATTATTGTGTATCATTTAATGAATTTGACCTTTCAATAACTTTAACTGTGTAATTTTAGTTTATATATTAAACTTATATACATTCAATTCTCAATCATTTTATATCGTTTTGCTTTTTGTTGTCATTTTTCCATCGATCTCTTCTTCCATTACTTGTATCAAAAGATCTACTTTTTAAGTTTCTCACAATCTATTTTTTCGGCGCAACAAATGTTAGGAATTCAAATGTGAGTCTAAGTCCTACATTTATTAGAAATGAGAAAGTGGAGCACTATATAAGAATAAAAAGCTCATTGTCTTAAGATTTTGGGTTAAGAATAGTGTCAATACCTTATGTTGTTGGATTCAAGTCTTATTGGTATTGTATTTTTTTAGTAAAACCGTCCTCTATAAACCTAACAACAAAAAGGTTGGTAATTTTTAATTTGATTTTAATATTAATTTTTTTTATAAATTTAACTTGACAACAGAATACAGAGAACCACATCTCTTCTTCTTCTTCTTTCTCACCAAAACTCTATCATCTTATCATCTTTCTCTTGTTACTCACATGTTTCATCCGAGATATAGAATTTAAAAAGATTAAATTTGTATAATAATATTGTATTGTTTGATGGAATACACAAATTAGTGTTTGATATTGTTATATTGTTTGTCTTGACGTGTAAAAAACAAAGCAATGGATGCATTGTACAAACATCAATTAAAAAAATATCATGTTACATCTGTTATAAACCACTATCAAAATACATATAGAGAGATATTGCATCACTTGTAGAATACAAATAATGTATAAAATGCAAATATTAACTCGGTTATGCCATATATAATTAATGTAGAAAGGGCTTCACAATATTTCATTTGTTAATTGACATATTATGTCTACTTTTCACATTGGTTATAATCAATGTAAAAAAATTTATTTACATATGGTTGCCATCTATATCAATTTTACAACTAATAACATTTGAAAGGGAAAAATATAATACAAAATGAAATTCGAAAGGATAATAAAAGGGAAAAATATAATAAAATGAAAATAAGTGTGATATAATTTTAAAATAATAATATAAAATTAAATTTGAAAGAGAAAAAGGAAAAAAAATAAATTTAACATATTTATAAGATTTTGTAGGGTAGTAATTGTATTAAAGATACATACACAATAATAATAAAAAAATGTCTTTTATGATAGCAGTGTGAAAGCACGCCCATGCACTAGTCTCGCTCAAGTTAAAAGTGCTAGAAATTCTTGTCTGAGCGAGAGTTCGAACAATGAGCATTGTTGGTTTCTACGAGTTCTCACTTAAACGACACCTTCTCGTCTAAGCGAGATTACTCGTCACTCAAAACAAAAGCTCGTTGCTTGAGCGACGATTTAATAGGTTATATATTTTTTCATATATGGTTATGATTATAGTCATGGGCATGGTTATAGAGAGATTATGATTCTATAGTTATATGACATTAGTCTTACACATATAAGACCTTGGACACCACTTTAACCCCAAAATCTTAAGGCAATGTTGTTATGGGTCTTTATTCTTATATAGTGTTTTACTTTGTTTTTTCTATCCAATGTGGGACTTTTTTGACTCACACTTGGACTATTCCCAACACGATTCAAGTAGGAACTAGCGACGAGTTTCTGCTATTCTCGCAGGCGAAGGTCACTCGCGTGGGCGAAAATAGTAGGTTCCTCTCCTTGCTCGCGCATGCAACATCATATATCAACCAAAAAAACAACAACATGTTTTCACACAATCAACAGTATCATCAAGAACACAAGACAGATCCAAAAACAATCCAAACATTTAAAAACATGCAAAACCCTAGCTTCCCTTACCTGCACAAATACTAGCCAACCAAAACAGGCACCCAAAGAAAAGCACCACAGTTCCAAAAACGAACTTAACAACTGTAAATTATGAACGGAAGGACGAGAATAAAACTTTAGGAACAAACCCAAGACAAAACCAAAGTAATTGAGCTGGAAGAAGAGTAAAAGGAAAGGTTGAGCTTAACTTACATGGAGAAGGAGTTGTTTAGTTATCTCGGAGGAGAACTTTCAACAAGCTCAAAGGGAACTTGCAAGTGCCCGAGAAAAAAGGATGAGGTGGTTCAGCTTTGGGAGACAGAATGAGAATTAGTGATTTAAAAAAGGGGTTATGGAGAACTTAGTGTAATCTAATTATTATATTGATTAATTTTTTTATCTATAAATTATTTATTATTTAATTTTTCTTGTGTAGTATATATTAAATATAAAGTTATAAAAAGTGTTTACTTAACTATATAATTCCATATAAAGAACCCCGATTCATGCAGTTAATTCAATTTTAACTATTCACACAATTTTAATTGTTTTTATTTTAAATATAGTAATTTTCAAGATATAATAAAAGAACTAAATATCAATATATAAATAAATATTATTTGCGATAGACTTAATAAATTTAGAGATTTATCTTAATAATTTAAAAAATGAAATATATTATTATAAAAGTTAAAACCCCAATCCAATCCAATTGAAGAATAAATATATAGTTGTTTTAATGTACAAGATTTAACACATTGCAGTATAATAAGAAAATCGATTTTAGTTTTAATGTGATAGTAAACCAAATAAGGGTTGATTGAATAATAAAACATAAATAGCATTTGAGATTATCCTGAAAATGGAGTTCTCCCGCACTCTGATCTTTCACACGACACCTTTCTTCCTTATAAATATCCCATACAGTTGTTAGACTTTTCTTACCTTCTTTCCCTTCATCATCATCTTTCTAAATCTCCTTTTCTCATACCATTTTCTGCATTTCTCTATAGGATTAGGATCAGATATGGTGCTGCTTTCCCCAATTTCAATAAGAACTGAGAAGATTTTACCCATTCACCTTCCCGTTGTGGACTTATCCACAGAAAGATCAATGCTAAGAAAACTGATAGTGAAAGCTTGTGAGGAGTACGGTTTCTTCAACGTCATCAACCATGGCGTTCCTTGCGACACTGTAGCCAAAATGGAAGAAGCAGCTTTTGATTTCTTCGCCAGACCACTGCCCCAGAAGAAACAGCTTCCCCTTTATGGCTGCAAGAACATTGGCTTCAATGGAGACATGGGTGAGATTGAGTACCTTCTCCTCAGTGCTTCTCCTCCCTCCATTGCTCACTTCAACAACGTCTCCAATGTCCCCTCCAACTTCAGGTACCTCCATTCTCATCTTCACCAAATACTGCATGCTTCAGCTTCGTTAATGTATCATCACCAATTCAGGAGATGAATTCTGTGATAATGCTTTTTGTTTTATTTTATTTTCGGTACATGCCACTTTGTGTGATGATGTGTGTGTGGCGAAAAGATCGACAAGATCTGGTGAATAAGAAAAGTAACAGTCGAGGAGTGACAAGGTCATGACTCATGACTATGTAAGAAACCATTAACCATCTATACACACGTCTCTCTTTACATAATCATCTAATAAAAAATAATAATTTTTGTTAGTAATGATATTTTGACATTACCCTTTTTTTTCTATTATATGATATTATTTTTTATTATTATTAATATTTTTTTCTAAAAATATAAAACTTAATTTTTGTTAAAATTATTTTATCTTTTTGAAAATTGTCAAATGATATTAAAGAATTTTTTTATTTTTTTAATAAGTGAAATTCATACACATGCAAGATTTACATCAGAAATATCAACGTGAGTATAATTTTAAAACAATAAGAATAAAAAAAAAAAAAGAGAAAACCTACACGACGTAGCATCAGAGTGACCAGATAAATTCTTATTTGTTGTTGATATGGACCAGGCTAGCTAGTAAGTTCTTGCCAGCTTAAGTAGTGACCACCTTAATAATTATAATGTCTGGTTTAAAGAATTAATTGTTATAAATCCCTTATCACATTAAAAAAAAAATATAATATTAAAAAAGTATAATTTTATTTTAATTTTACTTCTCTCTGTATATTTATTACATTTACTGTTGTTATTTTATTATTATATTTTTATTTGTATTGTTTCCATGCAAAATGGAACGTAGGATCTATTATTTTGGTGGGTTGAAATTACGTACGTTGCTATGAGTTGTATCTGAGCAACACCAACAGGAAGGGAGAGAGAATGTGTGTTGTGTTTGTGTTTGAAGGCTATTCCCATCTGTGACTGATGGCACTGTGCCAACCATTTTTTTTAGAACACCACGTTGCAAGTGGTCCTTTAGATCTGTGTTATCACAAAATTTCACTTCTCCCTCCCTCTATTTTCAAATAAATCATTTTTATTTTCCATCTTTAAACCAAACAATATGGAATAGTAATGAGGATAACTTTTATTATCTATTTTAACTTTTTGAATTTATGTAACTGCATGAAGAAATAAAATAAAACTATGTTAATTACGATTGTGAAATAGAGATCGGTTTAATTAATATACGTAAGTTATTATTTGGATGGAGAAAAAAAGAAATACAGCATAAGAGGAATAAAAAAAAATGTATCGTTTGGATGGATATGTACATAGAAATAACAAGAGGCTGAAATTTTTGTCTCTACTAGGACATAGGTGAAAAGGACAGAAAAGTTATATACATTTTTTTAAAATAAATAAAAGGTAATTACTTATTTCATAATGTTTTCTTTCAAGATAGTTTTTTATATGTTTCCAATGATGTAAAAATTACCATTTAATGTTTTAGGAAAATAAAACAAAAAAGTGAAATGAGAGACATAACTTCTCATCGGTTTATTACTAATGAAGAAAAAGTGTTATTTTTGCTAAGTTTAATGAAAATGTAATTTTTATTTTCTATTTTCTATAATAAATAATAGGATTTACTTTTCATTCTTTATCTCTATTTTATTTCATTTCATTTCGCCACATATGAACAAATGGTGAGAAAGGGGAATTTTTTATGTGGTCCAAAACAATTAATCTGAATCTCCATATAAAAAATCATTTTCTTATATTTTTTATATTAGTATTTTTTTTTAAAATACAGTTAAGTGTTTGTTATTAAACACTTTAAAGTTGTGCCCAATTTTTGGTATAAGTATCAATGAATTCATTTTAAACACGTGTGAATTAAATAAATGTTAATCGAACACGTGTCGTGTCTATAGACAAAAGATAAAAAGTCTTAATTTGTTTGTTGTATTAAGAAAATAAAACTAGGTGAATAATATTTTAGCAATTTAAAGCAGTTAATAAAATATATCATGACCAGTTTCCTTTTAAAAGGAA
>Ga0099822_1011595_pt1 | contig 10722 bp, 6 predicted proteins | sample CowpeawhiteBW_FD_76839 | JGI IMG/M metagenome (GOLD analysis project Ga0099822, IMG submission 76839) | Root nodule microbial communities of legume samples collected from California USA - Cow pea white BW | ecosystem: Host-associated > Plants > Roots > Nodule | place: USA: California | collected... | reverse complement strand
TTGGGCCTTTACTATCATTTACTTCCATACCCCTAGCCTTGGCCACAATACAAGCCTAATAAAGTCCACACAGATCAAAGATTGGTTGTTATCTTTCGAAGGTTTTAATTTAGAGGAAAATTTGATTTGCTAATAGGTTTGTTCTAAAAGAATTAAAAAAAAAAGATTAAAAAAGTGTATTCAGAGATTTGCTTTTAAATACTGGGGTAGTTTATTTTGGGGTGACATATTTCCAAAGCTTCAAAATTAGCATGGGAAATTAGACAATTAAGCTAAATTTGGGTTGTCCTATTTCAATTCATTCTTCATGAAACTCCATCTTTGCTACAACAATAACCGCGCTCTAAGCCTAAACTTTGACCAACCTTAAAATAGTCCATCTTTATCAATGCCAAACCTAAACTGGTTCAGTCACTTTGTTTATTCCCATAATTCATTCTGAATTGGGGCATTTATTTACATCAAAGGCTGTGATCACATTAGGGGCAACTTGTGAAGACCTCATCATTTTTCAATCTCCTCAATTGGGAAAAGTCAAACATGCTTTTGCACCCTAAGACCATCATTGAAAATCATTTCAGAAAAAAAAGTCAGCAATGATTTTTTTTTTGTTTAAGTCTCAAAAATGTTAGACATTCATGCAGTGTTTGTTCATACTTCAAGAGCAAAATTCAGGTTCGTTTATCCTTTTATACATCAAGACCCTCTGCAAGGCAATGGTCATTGATTTCCTTATGTTCACATCAAGACCCTCTGCGAAGCAATGGTCATTGATTTACTTATGTTCACGACCCTCTACAACGCAATGGTCATTGATTTCCTTATGCTTACATCAAGACCCTCTACAAAGCAATGGTCATGGTTTTCTCATCATCGAGGCCCTCTGCGAGGCAATGATCATCGATCTCTTTACATCAAGACCCTCTGCAAGGCAATGGTCATTGATTTCCTATGTCACATCAAGACCATCTGCAAAGCAATGATCATGGTTTTTCTCAACATCGAGGCCCTCTGCGAGGCAATGGTCATCGATCTCCTTACATCAAGACCCTCTGCAAGGCAATGGTCATTGATTTCTTATGTCACATCGAGGCCCTCTACGAGGCAATGGTCATCAATCTCTTTACATCAAGACCCTCTGTGAGGCAATGGTCATTGATTTCTTTTGTCAGATCGTGACCCTCTACATGGTAATGGTCACCGAATCTTTGAATAGACCCTCTCCACGGAAGTGGGCTAATTTGTTTTTTTTTTTTTCAAAAAAGTAAAAAAAAAAAAAGAACAAAAAGAGTATGGTTTTTCGGATCGGGACCCTCTAAATGGTAATGATCGCTGAATCCTTAAGATATAGACTCTCTCCTCGGGATTGGCCTATTTTTTTTTTAAAAAAATGTAAAAAAGAAAATGTTGTGTCGAATTAGGACCCTCTACTTGGTAATGGTCACCTAGTTCTTTTCTTTCAGATACATACCATCTCAACTGGAATGGTCAAGTTTGTCTTCAAATTTGTCTTCTTTTGAAACTCGAACGAAATTAGTGTTTTTTATCTTTACTTATCTTTTATTACGATAATATGAAAAAGTCAACTTTTCATATTATCTAGTAAAATCTAAGTAAAGAGGGGCAGCTGTCAACACCCAATTTCATCCGGGTGAATAAATTTATTTTCAAAAAAAAAATAAAAAATAAAAAATAAAAGCTTTTAGTTAATGGAAAAAACTTTAATTTTAGAAAAAAAAGAAAAAAAGAGAAATGAAAAAAAAGGAAAAAAAAGAAAAAAAGAAGGAAGAGTCTAATTTGTTATTAATTATCACACTCCTTTTCATGAGCCCAACAACTCAAATATTTTATACCCTTTGTTTCTGAAAGAGAAATTTGTGATATGATTGTATTGATTAGAAGCAATATCTCTTCAAATGGTAAGAATCAATATTACTAATTGGGATTGATGTTGTTCTCTGATTTGTTGACGGTTAGAATCAATATTATTGATCTTTATTTGTTTTGTGCTCTGATTTGCTACGATTTGATTTTCATAATGTGTCGCTATCATGACTAACTCCTTCCTTATATTGTTCTTTACAATTAAGACTGAGATTGCATTGATATTGCAAGGTGTGAGTATAAATACGCACTATGTCATACAGAAAGGAGGACCAAAAAAAAAAATTCTCTACACTTCTCTAATTCTTTCCCATCACCACTCCCACACACACCTTCTTTTTTATCTCTTTCAAAAAAAAAATATTGAAGGAGGTAGAAAAAGAAAGAGAAAAAAACATTCTCTACACTCTCTTTCTCTCTCATTACCTCCCACATAGACCCATCTCATTTTTATCTCTCTTGAAAAAAAAAACAAAAAATATTAGAGAAGGAGGCAAAGAATAAAAAAAGAGAAAAGGCGAGGAGATATTGAACATTTTTGAAGGTACGTCACTGTAAGTTGCTTCTTCTTTTTTATTTATTTTTATCAATTATTTTCTTTTTAAATCATTAAAAAATATTTTTTCCCACTTCTTTAGTGTATGTTTGACCGCTCGGGTCGCATGATACCCATTTTAGCCTTTCGTTCATTTTTTTTTCTAAAAAATATATATCAATCTAAGAATAAAAAATAGTTTTCTTTGTTTATTCTTTAATATTTATCTGGTTGCTCACATCGCAGTGACATTCACATCCACTTTTAAATAACTTTAAAAAAATATGAAAAATTATAAAAGATAAAAAAAAATCAAAGATTAAAAAAAGAATTTATTTTCAGTGTTGGTTCGGCCGCTCGCGTCGCGTGACATTAATATTAAAAATAATACTAAAAATTTAAATAAAAAGGTTTTCAAAATTATTAAAAAAATTAAATCATTTTTCAAATATTTTTCCAAATAGTTGTTCACAAAGAACTACGTAACCCTATTTCTCCATTCACATGGAGATACGTAAGAGCGAGGATTAATCCTCGTGGGGCCCAAAAAACCAAAAAAAAAAAAATTGTTTCTTTTGTAAATTCATTTCTTATTATTTTTTAGGAAAATAAATATTTTAAAAAACAACATAACTTTTGCACATTTAATTAAATGTACCGTCTTAGGACGGGCGTTTGGGGTGCTTGATGTGATTCCAACAAGGCTTATAGCTTGGGCCAACGCCTAGGCCTAAATCATGCTCAAGGCTGAATCCATGGCCCACATGCACCTTCAAGCCCAAGCTCATCAAGAGGCCCTATAACAAGGGGCATGCTCAAAACGATCCAATTAAGCTTCATTCAAATGGCCCAAACCCACATGGGCTTCTCACACTCTTCACATGGGTCAAAGAAGATGTGAAGATTTGAAGAAGTGTATCAAAGAGCAATAGAATAGCAATAAGATTGGCCCATTGTTTAGGCCTTGCTTTCTAGAATAATAAGTTAAACAGTGTGTAGTTGAATTGATAAAATTGGGCTTGACTAAGCCCAATAGGAGATTTGGCCATGAGCTACCAAAGGTCCAAGGTGGACTAAGTGGAAGTCAACATTCCATCCTACACCTCATGGATCATGCATCCCATGGAGCCAAGTTCACACTCCACTCATGCGCCTCCTTCATTCAAGGCCTAAGAGAGTGTCTTCTTTTCCAAGTCTTCATCCAAAGGCTAGGAAGATGTATCCTTCTCCAAGCCACCATCCAAGGGTGATGATTAAAACTTCTCCTCCAAGCTTGATCTAAGGGCCAATAATTAGTCTAGCTTTTAGGCTCACATATAAAGCCAAAAGTAGACCATTTGTACATTTTTACTCTTGAATTTTTGTGCAATAGACACGTTGAGTTGAGAACACTCCTCACTATTGCCACTTGAGAGTCATCTTTTAGAAAGCTTACTCTCTTTACCTCTAGCCCCCTTCCTAAGCTAGAGCTACTTCTAAATCACTCATCCTTTCACCTATCCATTGCAAGCAAGAGCCTACAAACTTGCCTTCCACTCTTCCATGCTTCCTCCATCATTTCCTCTACACTTGGAGCTCCATGTCTCGACCAAGCTCCATCAGTGCTAATACCTTCCCCACGCGTAACCGACTCCTGGACTCAAAATCTGGTTTTTCGCAGACCTTGTTTTATCTTTTTTTGTTTTTCCTTAGTTTTCCAAAATAAACTATGGTGGCGACTCGAAACTCTTTATTTTTTAAAATTTTATTTTTTGGTTTGTCGTCCTGTCGCGATTTCAGTTGCGACACCGATAAAAACAAACAGTCCATTGCTTCCTAATATCACGAAGGACTTATAAGACTAATTTAAGAACAATAAAACTGCATAACAAAACTGCAACTGCATAACAAAACTGCTCCTAAATTTACGTAATCACATAATTGACTAACAAAATGCACTCAGAAGCCATTTCCTCTTCCAGAATCCAGTTCCTCTTTTTCCATGTCAAATAAATGCACCCAAGTGACTTTGTGTCTAAACAACATATCATCCTCACAAATCTGTCTATATGGAGAGATGCTTCTCACTTGAAACATTGCTTGCAAATCACTTCATAACCACTGAAGAAAAAACTTACACAATCACAAATTTATCCTCACATTAACGCGTGAATAGTGGACACTTCCAAAACAAACACAAATTTAGGTAGTGTTTGTAGTGAGGAGTAGATATGAGAGAGAGTGAGTGAATGGACATGGGAGACGAGAGAGAATTTATGGTGTCGTTTGAATTAAATAATTTGAAAGGATAGATGAAGAATTTGGAAGGAAAAGTTTGCGAATAATATGATGAGTGTTATAGATTAAAAGAAATGTTTTATTTGATAAAAAGATATGATTATCAATTTGCCCTTATATAAAAATTTGATATAAATTCAAATTGAAGTAGTGGAAATTATATTAAAACTAAATTGAAATTGTTATTGATTACAAAAATTACAAAAATAAAATTAAAATTTATAAGAGAATTGTAGGAATAAATTTCAAGTATGTTTTCTTAAATAATAATTTTTATATTATTATTTAAATTATTGTTAACCAAAAATATATTAAATTTGATATAGTAAATAAAAATTGTCCACGTACATGGTAAATTGAAATAAGTTTTAAACGCAAAGTAAAAAACATTAGGACATTGATATTTTGACACCATTTTTTTTACTATCATTTGACACTACTCCTCATAACTATTTACTTTCTCTTTCTTCTAAAAATATAAAAGTTAACTTCTGTGAAGACTATCTTACCCTTATATAAGTTGTCAAATGGTGTCAAACAACCTTTTTCCAAAACATTAATACATACATAATAAATTAAAGTTAACAATGTCTAATCAATTTAATCTTCCATGTTTTGCAGTTTTGTGTAAATGTTGTCCAATCCTTGCCTCTCAATCAATGTCGAATTGGGAAGGATATCCTGGATTTATGAAGTAAGGGTTGTATGAACTCTAACCCCGATTTGTAGAAGAAGAACCACATTCAAAGAAGTGGGCATTATATTCTCTCATCTAAGCTGATGATGTGAACCACCTCATCTACTACAATCCATTAGCATATTGTTGTTCACTGCCATCACTATCAGGAGTTGCATGTGATTTTCTCGTACGTGTTTTACCATTTCTTTGTCTTTTACTTGAAGAAGACGAAGCCATATCCCATAATAGATTGTTTGCGTTATAATACATATAAGAAGTCCTTAAATATATAACACGAGTCATTACAACATACTAATATTTACAAATAGAAAAGTACAACAATACATATATGCAAAGCCAATAAACATGTCAATGTCAACGTATGATACTAAACCATAGAATATTACATATAATTAATTACTAAAAAAACAAATTTTAAGAACCACTATCTGAAGTACCACCACCTTCAGTCATCGTCTACAATTTGTTCCAACGAAGCGAGGTGGGAATTCTAACAAGTCATTTAATAAGGAATGATGTTCATTGCTTGATCATTAACTCATTCCAACGAAGCGTAGTACTATTCCATCATTTGATCATTTGGTAATGTTCATTGCTGCTAACATTTTCAATATGTCGTTTTCCGCGTGTTGAAATGTTGAAGTATGATAGAGTATGTCGTTTCTTTGTTTGACTACCACTATTTGTTCTTCATACACAACCACTTGTCACTCAACACAGGACGAAGGTTTCTCAAAGTGAACATATATTCTGCTAAGGTGTTCCATGAATCCATTTAGTCGTGTTGTGAGCGATGTAACTTGAGAGTCAAAGACATCAACCATGGGAGATTTTCTTTTAGATTTCCTAGATGATGGTGCCCCACTAGATGGTGCAAAAGGTGCATATGGAATCGATTGTGTCGGTCCAGGGCTATATGAATCCATATGGGGAAGTGATGATGGTGTTGGTTATGGCATTTTATGAAGTTCAGGTAAGTCGAGGATGTAATCCATCTGGTTATTCAAATATGCAATGAACATTTGCGTTTGTACCTCTTGTCTTGCTCTACGGACGATCCTGCACATGGCCACCATGACGTGATCAGACCCCCCAACTCCTCCACTAGGTCATAATGTTTTATCAAATTCACTCTCATTTTGCAATGTTTGGCTTCTCCTGAAATTGACTAATCAAAATAAAGTATTTACAAACACTTTGTTTTTAGTTATATTTTACAACTAATTTAAGGTTCATAGATTACCTTTATTAAGTCACTCTGAACATCATTTTCAGCTTCGAAACACTTGGTTCAATCATTCCAAGAAAATCCACTTAACCCACTAAAATAAGTCATGGACCTATGCCACTTATCCTTAAGCACATTTTGTCTATTTTTGATATTATTCTTATTTAACTGAACCAAAGTAGACTGGTGTAGATTTTCAAGAATGTTATTGTTTGCTTGGGATGTCTAATTCTTGTCGACCCTATTACCCAATCGAGTTTCATATACCATAACAGACAAGAGTCAAAGGTCCATATCCTCTGTCCATTTTCTGAATTCAAAAAGGTCGATAAATGAGTATGAGACAATACCCTTTTCCCTATTCATGATTGCCTATGAGACATATAAAATCATGCAATGATATAAAGAAAAATAACACATTTTTTATATTAAAACAAACAAACTTCATGACATAAAATACTAACTTCCATACAATTTAAATTTCTCAAAGTAAATTTTTCATACACATTAAATGTTTTCATGATCTCTCTACATTTGATTTGCTACTTCATCCCTAAGGTTACACCCATGTTTGTAGTCAATTTTACGATTGTTGCAATTAAAATCGCAACGGAACGACAAACCAAAAAGAAACGATTTTAAAAAGAGATTTTAGAGTCGCCACCATAGTTTATTACGAAAAAACTATGGAAAATTGTAAAATTAGACATGGTCTACGAAAACTGGATTCTAAGTCCAGAAGTCGGTTATGCGTAGGGAAGACGTTAACATCCTACAATGTATGCCTGGAGGTAGTACCTTTAATTAAATATACAAAACAAACAAAAATATTTTTTTTGGTTTTTTGGGTCCGACAAGGATTGACCTTGCTCCTACGCATTCTCTTTCAAACTAAGAAATCAAGGTTACATAGTTCTTTAAGAAATGTTGTTTGTTCAAAAAATATTGATGTTTTTATATTTTGAAAATTGTAATTTTTTGATATTTTTTAATTACTTGAAGATAGGTGTCATATGACGCGAACGGCCGAATAAGCACAAAAAATTGAAAGAGAAAACTATTTTTAATTTTCATCTTATTTCATTAAATTTATTTAGTAAAAGGAGCAATGAGTGGTGCAGTGAGTAATTAGTGGGGTGCAATAAGAAGCAGGTCAGAAAAATGAGCCCAATCAATAAGGGGTGTGGAGGTAGTAATAGCATGGTGTAGTGAGCAAATATTGTGAGGTGTGTAGTGAATGTGGGGTGCAGCGAGCAACACAACAAACAGCCCAAAAACAACAAAGAAAAATAGAGAGGTGCTAGGTTATCACATGTGGGGTGAACAAAAGGAAATAAAACAGCAAAGCCCAACAAAAGTACATAAAAAAAACTAAAGGTGCTAAAATGAGAATAAGGGTGCCACGAGCAAAACGAATCCAAGCCCAATCATCACCATATTTCTTTTGGGTTCCTCTTTTTCAAACAAAACAGAGAAGCCAAGACAACCTTCTTCTTCCCTCCAAAGGTGCGGTGCTAGAAAATCAGAGGTCATCGCCCCCTACTCCGACGAACTCCACACAACTGTCGTCACCAGGACCATTGACAACAACACTGATCAACACTAGAAGCTACACTGGTGATGATGTTGCCCTCTTGTTCACTTCACACGAGGCAACCCGCACCAGCGTCCACAACCGTCGTGCTTCTTTTTCTTCTTCTGCGCGAGGCACTCCTAAGACACACCATGACTGGCCACGTCTCCTCCCTCTAGCTAAGGCCGCCACAACGATGTCGTCATCCTTCGTTTGAATCATATAACAATATTGTTTCCTACACATCACTAATTAATTATTGTGTCAATTTATAGTTTAAAACAAAAAAAATCATATCTAAATATTATTTTTTAATTTTATTATTATTATTTATATTACTCTTATTGTTATTATTATTTATATTTTTAATAATATATTATTTTAAAATAAAAAAACAAATATTAAGATTATTTTATTTTATTTTATTTTTACATAAAAAATACTCATAATTAACTATTTATCTTTTTCTTATATCATTAAACTTTTTATTAAAATTTTATATTTATAACTATATATAATTATAATACTTAATTATATCATATAAATAATTTATTTAGATACATATAAGAGTTAATTATATCTTCTTTTTAAATATAATAAAGTTAATTATTTTTCTTAACAAAATTAACCGAAAAAAAAAATCCATGCGTACACACAGGTCAAATACTAGTTTAAGTAGTAAATTAACCGTTAATAAAATCACATTCTAATATATTCCCGAGGCACGGGTATTACTAGTTTAAGTAGTAAATTAACCGCTAATAAAATCACATTCTAATGTATCCCCGAGGCATAATTCACATATGATAGGAAAAATGGAAGTAATTATATTTTTATACTTTTCGGCCAATAGTATCAAAGTTTTAATGTTTTAACAAGTAAGGCATACGTAACTATCTTTTTACACTTTTTACACAGTCTCTTTGTAAGGCCCACTTTATTTTCTGCCTTTAATTAAAAGGATGCCCCAAATCAGTTGGGCCTAGGGCTGGCCTAAAGGGGATCCAAGAACCCTAAACTGCCCTAACCCTAACCACTATGCTTATCTTCTTAAAACAGAACTCTTACTTTCTCTTCGAGCAGCTGCGAAGCTCTGCTAGGGTTCAGCCAATGTTTCTCATCAAGTGAGCCTAGACCAGTTTTCTACTCTTCGTAAGTCAGCTTCCAACTCATGCTCTTGTTCCATTCTGTTCATTCTTCGTAGTTTCAACTAGGGTTGTCTTAATGATCTCGTTTTAAGCTCGTTCCACTATTTTCCAGCCCTCAAAGCTATTCCTTGAGCTACTGTTCATCACGGTTCGGGTGTCGAAGTCCTCTGCTAACCCCTTTCCAGGTAAGGGAAGCTAGGGTTTATGTTTTTAAAGTTATTTTGCCAATTTTTGGTCTGTTGTATAGTTGTGATGCTTGAATGAGGTTGTTGGTCGAATAAAAATGTATGGTGTGCAAGTATGTTTGATTGATGTGGCGCTACTATTTTTCTACACTGCACACCTTTCGTAAAATGACGATTTACGTTAACCGTTGGATCGAGCTGAAATTTTAATAGCTGATCCTTAAGACATAATTCTTGACTTTGACCCGTCGGATCTTTAATCAGAGCTTTGTAGTGAGAGCAGTTTTTATCGCAAGGTCACTGAATTTGTGTTGTTGACAACACTGCACACTTTTCGTAAAATTAAAGTTACTACTTCGTTAACCGTTGGATCGAGCTGATATTTTAATAGCTGATCCTTAACACATAGCTTTTGACTTTGACCGGTCTGATCTTGAATCAGAGCTCTTTAATGAGAGCAATTTTTATCGCAAGATCGCTATAGTTTGGTTGTTTCTCTGATCTTGAATGGTTATTATTGGCTTGAATCTAATTGTTATATTAAAAGCATGTGATAAATGATCATGCATGAGTGATGTGATTCATGGATTGTGGATGATGGGTTTGGGATAAATCTTGGCTTGCGATTTCAATGAAATGGTTGGTTATATATGCAGTCATGAATTCGGTATGAACAATAATGTTACATTGATGGCATGGTATTGGTATGAGGTGAAGTTCTATATCCCCGAATTGGGATGAATGTGATGGTATGAAATCAACATGGAATATGAATGAGGATGGGTTACAAAGGATGGCGTGAGGTGTTATATGCATGATCAATATTATTTGTTTGTTTGGAATGTGATTGGTATGTTATCAGTACGTAAATCCACAAGTCTTTAGGTGAGACTTCCTGGTGGTGCTTCAGTGGTCGGGACGTAATTTCATGGCCCCTATTAGTGAGAGTCCATGGTGGTGCCCCATCTATATGGTATGGTAAGGATTCAAGGTAAGGTTGCATCCTGACACTCTAAGGAGTCAGTTAGTCTCACTTAGAGCGGACTGACTCCTGTGGTGAGAGTAGCAAGAGGCCTGAAACTCATTAAGGGCTAACCTTGTGTGTGAGGGAATTGATTCATTATAACACTTGTAACACATAGCTCGGGGGTGAGCAGAGGTATCCACCACAAGTGCAAGCATCCGCTGAATC
>Ga0099822_1011594_pt1 | contig 10723 bp, 7 predicted proteins | sample CowpeawhiteBW_FD_76839 | JGI IMG/M metagenome (GOLD analysis project Ga0099822, IMG submission 76839) | Root nodule microbial communities of legume samples collected from California USA - Cow pea white BW | ecosystem: Host-associated > Plants > Roots > Nodule | place: USA: California | collected... | reverse complement strand
GTACAAAATTACCAAGGAGAGTTGCCTCGTGATTTTACTATGCATCATGCACCAACGGTAATATCTAAATCTTCATTAAATTAATATATGTTTGATATTATTATTTGGAAAGTTATTAATTATAATTATTTTTTATATGTTAGGTATCTGATCAAGGAAGTGTTCCTAAGGAAGAAACAAATGATCAACATCAAGCCTCGCATTAGATGATATTATTCATTTACTTTTAGAATTTGTCAACAAATATGCCTCTAGGAAACTTTTGGTTAATTATGCTAACGGGGAACAACTCTAATTTTCTTTTACATTTTGGTTCATTGGTGCACTTGCTTATTATGTCATTATCATTCAAATGTTACCTCTCCAACACTTATTATATTAAGAGCATTATGACTGCTAGTCCACTACTAGTACCATTTGAATGAATATTTGTATTGATTTCTTATTTTGAAGTGGCCTTGGAGTTTTTGCTTTTTAGTTATTGAAATGTGTTATGAAAATGAATGTTTTTATTGAAACTTAGCCTCTAAGAGTATTCAATTTATTTATATTAGGGTAGGGTCATACAAAATGGTTAAGTTACTTCACTTTTTGTTTTTGTTGTATTGTCAAATGTAATCATCCTCCAAAATAATAATGAAAACCAAAATGTTAAGTCATCAAATAAGAAATTCCATAGAATAAGGTTATTTTCATATTCAAAGAATTAACTAAACAAACTAATTATCAGGAAAGTACAACTTTAGCATTATAGCAATGCCATAATAATATACGCATTAACTTTTTGGTATTAACAGGGTTTTTGAGGAATTAACGGGGTTTTTAGAACCCCAAGCATTAACGGGGGTTTCAAAACCCCAAACATTAACGGGGGTTTTCAAAACCCTAGGCATTAGCGGGGACTTTCAAAACCCTGGACATTAACAGGGGTTTTCGGAACCCCGGGTATTAACGGAGCTTTTTGAAACCCCCAATAAGTTTCGATAGTTTCTGGAGTTGCTAAAAACCGGTAATTCGTTAGTCACGCTTGCTCTTCCAGGAAAATTGCAAACCCCTGGTAAAATCATTAGTGGGGGTTAAAACCTCCAAAAATGTCAAATATAACCCCACTAAATACAATTATTTTTTTAGTGAACCAAAAAAAAATTAAGATTGAAAGAAATATTTGAGAAAAAAGTAGCTCATAGAAATGGTCGAATTGTCCAACTCTAACATACATAACAAAAACATTTTCTCAATAATCCTAACCTTCGAAACTCAATTTAACATAACGAATCATATGTTGTATTTCTAAAATATGTTGTATTTCAAGAATATGTCATTATCATCAATAAATTATTTGCTTATGCATGTTCGTTTAATTAAATTCTTATCAATTTACTTCTATCCAGCTTTTATTTGTTACTTAATTTAATTCTATTTTAATAGTTAAGAATATTATTTTACATTTTTAATTAAGCACCAAAAATTTGAGAAAAAGATTGATGAAGGGTTCTTGGAGCATTTTGCAGTTGTGCTTCATTGCTTATCAAAAGTGATGATCAAGAATTCATGCAGATAGTGTAATAGTGATACCAAGCTCTACATTGATTCAGGTGTTGTTGTTCCATCACAAGTTCATCTTCTACGTATCACTATTATTATTGTTTACTGCATTGTCTGGTTTCTTGGTTTTGAAACTTTGTTTTCTAAATATATACGATATTATATTAGTAGGTAATGATATGGTAATATCATTATGTTAATATACAAAGTAAATCAACATTTATTAAAAACAAAGGGGAAGAAAGGCAGAAAAGAAAAAAAAAACTCTTAATGAATATAAAAGAAGAAGAAAATAGTTGTTAGAATAGTTGTATAGAAAACATGTAATAATAATACTTAGTTTTTAAAAATAAATAATTAAATAATTATATTGTAAATGGTAAATTAAGAATAAGTAATTGTGGACATAAAAGAAATAATAAAACATAAAATTAAATATAATAAATAATAAATAAATTTATTGAAATATTTTTTATATTCTCTTTCATTCTCTTTATTCTCTTTGAGTTTCTCACATATTCTCACTCTCACATGTTTTCTTTTGTTTCTAAAGAAAAATATGAACTTTGACACAAACTCATTATTTCTATTCTTGTTTGTCATATGTTCTATTCCATTATTGAAGATAGAAGGAATAACTCTCTATCTATATGTTAAATATTAGTTTAAAAAAAATTGGTATATGGATAAAGAATAAAAAAATATTCATTTTTTTAAAGATGATAAAAGGGAAGATACCCATGAAGACGAAAATAAGACATATTTACATTTTTACATATTTTGAATTCTTCGCCTATTTTGAAGGATGATACTAAAATTAAATTGTTGAATTATTGAGATTTTTTTTTAAGATTCAAATAAGCATAGTGTAGGTGAGGGTTTCAAATTACCTCTTTGAAACGTATCTAAATTTTGAATATATTATTTTGACCCCTCTAAAACTTATGTTTAAGATTTGCCACTTATTGTGATAAATGTTAATAATTGCATGTAGCATTACTGCCTTGCATTTCTTGAAGCATTGTTTCAAGAGTGGGTATCTAGAGTGTAGAAAGTACATAGGTGGATCTTGTATTGTCCTAACTCTTGATGTTTTAGTGTAATTTCTAGTGTGGATAGCTAGAGACTGGAAGTAGATTCGGTTGAATCGAACCAGTATAAATATTTGTGTATATTGTGCTCTTCTTTCATCATATTTTTATATCTTGTTAAATGTAAATGTTTAAAACTATGCATTATTGTATACACCATGTCAATTGATTAAAGATCTTCTCAAAACTGTCTTTAAAGAGTAAGAACAAACCAAACTTTTGTAAAACCAATTCACCTCCTCTTGATTGTAAAATATTGGCTCATCAATTCTAACACAATATTCATTTAACTATTTCAGTCATTTATGGTGTCCAAAACTTAATAAATTTTAACAAATCAATCATATTTTACACTTCTTACTTTTACTCAATATGTAATATATTTATAAACAAAGACATATTCATATTATCATTTTTAATTCAATAAACCTACATAATTAATTCTAACTCTATTTAGTTTTCTAAAGTTTAATTACTTCAAATTTATTTTACATTTTAAATTTATGTGTTTTACCTTATTTATAAGTTATTGTTTACTAAATTTAATTTTATAAATTATTATTCTATACTTTCTTTTTCTCTCTTAAATATTATTACTTAATATAATTTCCTTTCTCATTTTTAATTTTAAAAAAATATATATATATTCCAAAATTTTATTTCTCAAATTATTTTATTTTTGTACTATACTAGATGGATAAGACCGGTAAGATCGAGTACACAACCCTATTCGCCAACTTATAGTCCTCCTTAGTACATATCATTGGTCAGTTATATGGAAATATAATACATACATGTCAGCTAAGGTTACATACTGGTAAAGGCTGCTTACCTTAAACTTAGGAAATAATAGTCATCGCTTCATAAGTCCGACACTTGGGCTCTAATTAGGCACACACAAGCCCAAAGAAGATCCAGCAAGCCCAATATAGGCCCAGCCCATAAGCTAAGTAATTTGTGATTAATATTCTATAAATACATGTGGACCTCGGCAATTAAAGGTACGGAATTCATTAATACTAAAAATTAAGATTTGACTTTGAAAGCTCTCGTTGACTTATTCGTTGGAGTCCTTTCTACAGGTAACCTCCCAAATGTCCCATCCGACACCTGGATACGAAGACATACCCCGCAAGATCGCAAAGTATTTGTTTGAGAGGTTCGAAGATTGGGTAAAGCAATATTTATGTCTCATGATAATCTGCTATTGTTCTACAGGAACAATTGGCGCCCAACGTGGGGCACGAATAGTACCTTACAAACCAAAGAATCTTTGAATATGGTTTCCACCCATAACAAAGTTGGCGTCTCAAAATAGGCTGAAGTAGTATCTAAGGATGTCATTGTAAACCAAGTCGACTTACCCACCATCCTTGAAGGACATGCTAAGATGCAACAAAAGAAGGTCGCCTACCTTAAGCCTTTGTTAAAACCGTTGATATGCTCTTGAATTATATATTCCTTTAAATCCTCCAATTCGCTGTCGATACCGGTATATTTTTCTTTTGGCTCATCATTGTCTTCCTCCAGATCCTTAATTTTTTCTTTCATTTTCTTTTCTGAGTCCAGGCACCTAACTTTCCACGAAACTAGTTGTTTTCTTTCAACCGCCCACTCCTCCCTCTCTTTATCCCAAACCGCCCTCTCCTCCTCATGCTTGGCCTCCAAAGTCTTCAATTCTTCTCGAACTTCCTCTACCTTTGCTCTCCTCCGCTTCCTTAATCTCCTTCTGAAGAAGGTTGCCTACCCTCCAGCCTAAAATCAAGGCCTTATTGTTAAATTCCAGCATAGTCTTTATCATCGCATTAGGCTCCATATTATCTATAGAGGATATCACAGCCTCCGCCAAATTGATGTCAATATCATAGCGGACAAATGTCTCTGGCAACTCTATTAAGCAAGCTTCAGGTTTTATAATCCCTGACGTCGATGTCGATCCCATCAATTTGACCCTTACCTTCTTCATATCTTTCCTAACTCCCTTCTGAACGGAAACTAACGCCTTCCTCTTCGAGCCGCCATGAACGTGAACTTCCACCAGCGGCTCTTGCATATTCGGAACTTCAATACTTCATGAGTTTTTGGATTTCTTAGCCTGCTCTTTGCGTAGGGTCCTAAAAAGGTTCAGGTTCTTTTTCCCCAACTAGGCCACATGTCCTGCAAAATAAACACACTACCCAACATAACGGAAAAAATAAAAAAGAATACCTTCTAAATCAGCAAGCGGATGCACTGATAAATTAACTCTAACTAAGCCCTCAGTGGGCAATTTATCGCTAAATCTCCCCAAAACTTCTATTACTCGTTTGTCATCCACAGACAGCTCCTTTTTCATCCCCTTATAATGAACGAGGATTATCTGTCCAGCTGAATGGGAACTTAGTACTCCCATACTCGTTATAAAACAGTAAACGACCTAATTCCTTCACAAAAACTTTAAAAATGTCGTCCTTAAAATGCTTAAAAGATTGAGAAAAAGCATCCAAATACTTATGCCTGGTCGGTTGACCAAGGATAACTAAGTAACCAGATTTTTTTTACTTGTGTCATAAAAATATAAAACGCATTCAGAGGAAAGGTGCAAGTATAATGATCGGCATAACATCCTGAACGCTTGCAAGTATCCCCAGCTATTGGGATGTAACTAGGTTGGTGCAACGTTCAGTAGCCAAAATACACCCATGGTGAAATCATCAAAGGGAATTCTCATATGCAATTGAGAAAAGTGGCATACGTACATATAAAAGAACCCCTCTTCAGCCTCTCCTTGATCATTGCATACACATTCGACAACATTAACCCGCTCCAAAGAACCGATGTTTGGGGAAGTACCCTTCTCAAAAACAGGTACACAACCTAGTAACGAGTTAAGTAACCAGGACCATTTGAGCAAGGAGTATTGCGTACTTACATCTTAAGCCACCCACTTGTACCCGGCCTTTGCCAACATACTATTCTCTGCCACTTCCTCAGTAGGATCCTCCTTTATGTCAGGAATAACCTCCATTTGGACCCCTCCTTCACCAAACATAGAACAGCTAGATCCGCTAACCGAATCGTTATCCCTACTACCCGAACCTGATGTGGAAGAGCTATCACTATCACTAGACATACCTTATGTGAAAAGAAAATGACACAAAGAGAAGGGGAATATATATCAGACACACTCTACCACAATACCACAAATGATACAATTGTCTTATAGCAAGCAAATAAGATAGCATATGCACAACTTCTACCCTAGTTTTTGTTTATAAGGTAAAAACCAAAACAATTTTCCCGCTTGAATAATCCTAAATGAAGAGTGAAACCTACATAATTAGGATGACTATTCAACATCTCCTAACACGACCCCTGACATTCCTGGTCTTTTCTTTGACATAGCCTCAACATCGTTTCCACTCCCTGAGGCTAGGTTACTACCATAAGGACATACCAAGAATACCAAGAAAAGAGGATTTTTTTCCTTCAAAAGATATCCCACCAAAGCTTGAAGGATTGATGTACTATACTAGGCAGATAAGACCGATAAGATCAAGTACATGACCCTATCGCCAACTTATAGTCCTGCTTAGTACAAATCATTGGTCAGTTATATGAAAAAAATATTACATACATGTCAGCTAAGGTTACATATTGGTAAAGGCCACTTATCCTAAACTTTTAAAATAATAGTCATTGCTTCATAAGCCTAGAACTTAGGCTCTAATTAGGCCCACACAAGCCCAAAGAAAATCAAGCAAGCCTAATATTGGCCTAACCCATAAGCCAGGTAATTTGTGATTAATATTCTATAAATACAGGAGGACCCCAACAATTAAAGGTACACAATTCATTAAAACTTAAAATTGAGATTTTACTTTAAGAGCTTTCTCACTGACTTGATCGTTGGAGTCCTTTCTGCAGGTAACCTCCAAATGTCCCATCCGGCAGCTGAATACGAAGACATACCCTGCAAGATTGCGTAGTATCAATTTTTGAGGTTTGAAGATTGGGTAAGGCAATATTTATGTTTCATGATAATTTGTTATTTTTCTATAGGAAAAATTTCAAACCATTCTTTTTTATTATATTTTTCCACCAATTTTTCCTTTGTTAATTATAAGCAGAAGAAAAATATTTCGAATTTAAATTTTTAGGAATCGAATTTCGAGTACTTTTCCATCAGATGAATCTGATGGTAGTCCAGAATTCTGCTTTTCAAAAATTGGATTTTAAACTAAAATAGTAACCATCTATCTCTATCATTGAAAGCCACATTAACTATTTTGAAAAAATAAAAAGAAAAATGTGTGTTATTTGAGCTAAACTTTATGTTAGGGTTAGGATAAATTCAAATGTATTAGTCACTGTAGTTGTATTTAATATGTTGGTCATTTTTAGTCGTTTTTGTTTGTTTTGAGTAGAATGGTCAGGAATATGTGAGTCTATAATATATTGTTGAATGCATAAATAACACAACAACAACAACAAAGGTGAATTAAGTTATTCACAAAGTAAATTTGTTACAAATAGTTCATGTATTAGTCATTGGAGTCGTACTTAACATTTAGCCATTTTTAGTTGTTTTTGTCTGTTTTGAGTACAACGATCAGGAATATGTGAGTCTATAATGTATTATTGCTTGCATAAATAACAGAACAACAATAGAGGTGAATCAGGTTATTCCAAAGTAAATTTGTTGTCAACAAATTTACATCAAAGCTAAAGACCTTAAGTGTAAGTGTTCTTTGAGAAGTTTCAGTGAGATGGTCAGTCTTACAAACCATATATTGTTGCCCAAGTTGACAAAATTTGTCAACTATAACAATTGGAGTCTCCAGATGAAGACTTTTCTTGGTGCCTAAGATAATTACGAGGTGGTTCAAGATGGTTTTATAAAACCAAAAAACATAGTTTGTTTTACCAATGCCCCTAATAATGTGTTAAAAGCAATGTGCACGAAGGACAAGGTAGTCTTATACATATTGTATTGATATGTTGATGAGTCTAGCTTTAAGAAGATTGCAAGTGCAAAATATTCAAAAAAAGAGAGACATTTTAGAGAAAGTGTACAATGGGATAATAAAGTGAAGTAAATCCACCTTCAAATAGTCAAAGGCAAGTTGGAGAGCATGAAGATGAAGAAGATTGAAGGAGTGTCCGAGTAGATAACTTAGATAGAAACCTTGGTGAACCAACTTCACAAAAAGTGAGAAACGCTACCCACTTCCCAAGTTGTGGAAAAAATATTAAGATTGTTATCGGACAACTTTGAGAACTTGGTATGCATGATTAAGGAGTCCAATGACCTATCAACACTCTCGCTTGAAGAGCTTACCCGATATCTTGAGGTGCGCAAGCAAGAAAAGGGAAGGAGAAGGAGAAAGAACATGATGAGCTACTCTTAATGAAGGGAGAGACTCAGAACACTAAAGGAAAAGGAAGAGACCGAGGAGGTATTGGAAGTGGCATTGGTGGTAGAAGCCGAAAACATGAAGAAGAGAAAGAATAGTCTGACTAGCAAAATTGGATTAGAAGAGTACAAGGTTGATAACTCAATTTCTGTACTAAAATATTAAAAAAAGGAGGAGGAGGAGGAGGAGGAGAAGGAGCCACTTAATCAATTACTCTTAATGAAGGGAGAGGATCCAAACACTCAAGGAAAAGGATGAGACCGAAGAGGTAGTGGACGCGGTCCTGGTGGTAGAAGTTAGGGATAGGAAGAAGAAAAGGAATAGTCCAACTAGAAAAATTGGTGCAAAAGAGTACAAGGTTGATAACTCAATTTCTATACTCTTTTATTAAAACTTATTACACTCAATTGGGATCTTTATTTCTTGTATCTTTCAGTTTTAGTTTGGTTTATCAACTTTTAGGACTTTTAAGAGCTAAAACACTGCCCAATGCCATTTTACTCAAGTTGGGTGCATTTTAAAACCATACCCATTATTGGTATCGTCTCGCACCATTTGATTGGTGCCCAACACAACCGAAAGGATTAGCCTATGTTACGTTATCACTCAGTGTGCATAATGTGGTGCCCAATGCACATAATCTAGCAACCCAAAAATGTAGGATTTTAAACTCTCACCTTTGCTTATTGTTTTGTTCGTAACTTTCACTACATGAGTTCAATTGAGTTGATTCTTTTTTGCGTTGGATTCTAAACTCAAAGAGATTTAATTTGCGTGGTAGAAAAAGAAAAAGAAAATAAGGTCTTCGTACTGTTAGGAGTTCCTTAGTTTTTCTTTTCAAGGTCCTTTGAGACTAAGTGTTGAACAACTTTGAATTGTAAGTTGGATTGTGTGTTTTATTTTAGTTCATGGTTCAGTTTTCATTTTGGTTCTAAGACTGTGTAGTTTGAAAACCATGGTGAATGTTTTAGTTAATGTGTTGTTTCTACTTCTACTATCAACATGAGTTGCCACTTCAATTTGCTATAAAATTTATCCAACCAAGTTCAATATTATCTCATTTAGTTTACTATTTCATTGATGCCAACTTGTTATGTCAGTGATCTCTTTTGCTTTATTTGTATTATCTTTTGAATTTCACAGCTTAGTGTAATATTATGTTTGACTTCTCCGTAGAATTTATGTGTTTAGGATTGTAGTATTGGTTCCATTTCCATTGCTTGTTTGTCAAACATGTTTTCAATAAAAAAGCCTCAGCTAGTGCAATTTATTTCTATTAAAAAAAATGTTATTAAACTTTCAGTTTGCTAATGATCATAATTTTGCTGAGTTTTCAATCACTAGTTGGGCTATTTTTCTATTTTAAGTCCTATTTGTTGTCGTACATATTCCTTGATAGCCTTGGATTGCTTACTTTTAAGGTTTGCATAATTAGTATAGGTGGTTACCACTCGGTCATACTAGTCTAGCTTAGTTTGCTATATTAATTCATAACCTTGAGTTGTGTCTATTTGTTTAAATTGAATGAGTAAATTTTGCGTATTTTGAATGAGTTAGTTTCATTAGTTATCACATTGCAATTGTTTGATTTCAATTTCATTATTTATTTATCATGCTTTAAAAATAGATATTATGTTTGTTCTTCACAATAACTGACATAGAATTTTCAGTTTTCTTCTCCCCCCTTCTCCCTCTCGTTGCACTTCACCATTCTACAACTTAAAGCACCCTCTCTGGTCCCATCTCCTTGTTGCTCTACCTTTCACTGGTGGCTTTCGTTCTCGTCTCCTTGAGGTTTCGTTTTCCTCTTCTCAAGCGATCCCTCTATTGTGATTGCTACTATCACATTCGTTCTGGTGGTGTTGACGCTCTCACTCTTGTGGCCTCTCTCGTTGTTGAAGACATTGTGGTCACTCTCCCAACTATATCACTCTCACAAGCGTTGTGGTTAGGATTTTCCGGTACTTATATTTTGTTGGACGTACTTCATCAATTTGGGCAGTTCCTATCTTGAGGACACTCCAATTACCATTCCAAATCTTTTCCGATTAACAATGACTTCCTTATGTGTGTATACATTAGTTACATTAATTTTAGACTTGCTACTGTTACATTGATTTTAGACTTGCATTGATAACAATTATGTGTGGAAATCTATATTATTACCTTTATTGTATTAATCACCACTAATCTATGTTAATCTTCGTTATTATGTTTTTGGGTCTATGAAAGTCCATGTTAATATTTGTTATTGTGTATATTGGCCTTGTTTACATTTTTACAAGTTGTGCAAAATTAAAGTGTTGGTGATTATTGTTATTACGAATATAAATTGGTAACGAGAATTTTGGAGAGGAAAACCTATAATTGTTCTTGTATTATTCGTTGTGCAACCTTGAATGAGACATATGTCACGTGAAAATGATTAATGTAAGGTTTTCAACCCCATTTACACAATCTAAGAAGATATTAGATTCCTAATGCCATTGTGTGAGTAAACAATTAGATATTAATATCTTAAATTTCTATGTTGATGCAGAACATATGACAACTTCTTTTATTAAGATGATTATAAAATTATAAAATTATAAAATTATAAAATTATAAAATTATAAAATTATAAAATTATAAAATTATAAAATTATAAAATTATAAAATTATAAAATTATAAAATTATAAAATTATAAAATT
>Ga0099822_1011593_pt1 | contig 10723 bp, 8 predicted proteins | sample CowpeawhiteBW_FD_76839 | JGI IMG/M metagenome (GOLD analysis project Ga0099822, IMG submission 76839) | Root nodule microbial communities of legume samples collected from California USA - Cow pea white BW | ecosystem: Host-associated > Plants > Roots > Nodule | place: USA: California | collected... | reverse complement strand
CTCGTTTAGGCGAGAATACCAGTTCTCCCCCACTGTTTCACACATGCAGCACCACAAACAGACAACATCCACCAAACAGTTCATTCACATACAAGCACAACACTTTTAAATCATCCCATTCACAAAATAGAGCACAAATATATGGAAAAGCACTAAAATTTTTACGAACAGAAAAGACTAGCTTCCCTTACCTCTGTTTTGAGCACCAAACGCAAAAAGACCCTAACTAAGGGGATGCCACTGCTCCAGAAACGCGAGTAGTGAGCTGAAACGGAATTACCAGGATAAAACGAGGTAAATACATGGAACCCTAACCAACCAACATGCTCAAACAGTGAGATGAGGGGAAGAAAGTAGGCCAAAGGCTCTAGAGTTCGACTTATCAGGAAGTACAAGATCGATTATGTTAGCTCAATATGGGAGAAGATTGTGCCCTAGCAGAGCACCTAGCAGCAGACAGAAGAGGGGAAGGAGTTGTCTCTGGAAAGGTGACAAAAGAAAATGAGAAGGTGATCTGGATATAGGGGTCCTTCAGAGGGGCGGACCTTGGGCCTACGAAAGGCCAGGCCCAATCCTCTTTAGGACAGCAAAAAGGGGCTTACAATATCGTATATTAAATTAGAATAGTATCTCAATTTTGGCATAAAAGAGTAGAAAGATCCATGGAGAGAAGGGTTAAAATTAAACTAAATTTTAATAAATACAGAAAACATGAAATTTTTTCAACCAATTACATTTTTATTGAATATTTACTTATAAGTTATATTATTAAAATATATTTGAATTGTTTTAATGAAATGACAATGATGTAAATATCTAAGTCAAATAATTACACATAGGAATGAAAGCTATTTGTTATTGAATATTATATCGTGATGAATTGCGATAATATAAATTTATTATATATAGATATATAAAAATATTTATAACTTCATTATTTTATATTATAAATAATATAAAATTAGCTAAAATCCGTGCTATAATAATTAATTTTTTTTACGTTTATTATCGTAGAAAAAAGTTGACAGAGATCCACAGGTCATTCGTAATGATATTTCAACATTTATTTATAATTTATATTTATATTTACATGACATCGCGTAACTATCCTTTACTCTTGAGAGAAAAAAAAATCTCTTCAATTCCGATACGCACACACCGCCCACCAAAAAAAAGTTAAAGCCCAAAAACAGCCCAGTTTACTCTCAGAAAAGCCCAAATCCGGCCCATTCAGCATCGCTAATGGGCCTGGGCGACGACGCTACAGAAGACGACGCCGTGGAAGCCCGGAACGGCGAGAGCGACTTCGTCGACGACAAGGACCACCGACCAATGGTCTCTAGCTCCGACGTATAGTCCTCTTCAACCACTCGCTTCTGAACCATCTTCCTCCGCTGCAGCCGCCTCAAAAACGGCGAAAAGAAGCAACCCGACGAGACGCTCTCGACTCGGGTCAGGAGGGGCCGCTCGAACCGCCACCGGTCGGATCGGCCCCTCGGAGTGGACCGGAAGGAGCGTGTCCGCGGCTCCTCCGAAGAAAGGAGGTAGGAGCCCGCCGGCGGCGGTGGTCTCAGCTTCACTGACGGCGAATCCAGTTTCTGGTGGTGGTGCTTTTGCTGCACTATGGGAAGCCCGGGCTTTACCTCCCATTTGAAAGGAACTGCTCCTGGTTTCTTACAGGAATCATCATCATCATACTCTACACTTGCACCCATTGTGTTCGATTTTATTAACACTGTTACTATTCTAAACAAATTTCAAAACCGAAGCAGCAATGGTTTGTGAATTGCGAGTGTCTTTCTCATGTTGTATTGTATTTATATGGTGATGTGATGAGCAGTGATTATGTTCTGTGCTTGCGAAATCAAAGGCATGGATTAGTGGGGACTCTGGGTTTGGCCCACACGAGGTGGGACTTACGTTTCCATTTTGACATAAGTATCTGACTTTGTTATTGTCTTGAGTAACTCCATTCGAGAAAAGTGAGACACACACCATGTGACTGAGCTTTGTGTAATGGACTTTCTGGGCTCACATTTTAAAATTGAAACGTCTTTTGATATTTCATATCATGGCCCTACCTTTTTTGCTGCATTTCTTCCCAGGATTTGAAAATAACAACCAATAACCTCTCCTGTTTCAGCGGACATAAATTTCTCCATTTTTTAGTCATTGGTTTTGTCTTTTATGAGTACAACAATTGAACGTTGAAGCAGCCTCAATGAAGTATAGTCAACTGGTGATATCATAAGCACTGGGATTGAAAGTTTGAAAGTATAGTAAAAGGGGTTATTCCTCACACAATATGATGAATCAAGAATTATATCTCTGTTGAAGAAACTGTAGCTGTTGGAAAAAGATTCAGGTAAAAAAAAAAGGTTCAAATTGGTAGGTAAAAGAACAGTATGTAGGGTGCATTTTCAGTGGGACAAGTTGCGACATGTGTAATCATTTAGATGAAGGAGACACTGGCATTTGAAAGGGGAAAGAAAGTTGTTTTTGGCGCCAGTAGAGTAAGACAAGGTCAAGTGGTAGGCCAACAATGACCTTAATTGCAGGTTGTTATGAGTAGTAGTCTACTAGAAGAGGCCTAATCACTCATAATGACACTCCCATTCAAACATTCAAAACCAAAGTTGATAAATCATTTTCTTCCAAAAAAAAATACTGATGAATATCCTTTTGAGCAATTACAGCTTCCAGAAGGTAATAATACTCAGCATGCTGACCCTTCAATTAATTAGTAGCTTCATAAGTTTTTATCTTTTTATTCAGTCAACTTATTTTGTAGTCAATGCTTTTCATTGTTGTTCTTCCTCTTTGGTTTGTCTCCTCTACTTGTCTAATGCCATTTTATGCTCCTATTTCCGAATGTAAAGCATTGATTTAAGTCGCATTGTTGTTCTCCCTGTTTCCTTTCAATAAATTATTTTTTGCTTGCTGTTCATGATTGGATTTTGTGTTCGTGTTTGAATTGTGAAGGGTGGGAGGAAACAAGTGACTGTTAAGAGGACTAGACTTTAGTTTATACACTCCCTGTGCTGTCATGAATTGCTCCATGGTTTTTTCTGGTGGATGAGTTCCAGAGTTTCAAATTATATGCTTGATAGTTTTGTATTCATGTATTGTGACTGTGCTTTTTGCACTGAGCTTCATATATGGCTTTTGTATCTATCTATCCATCTCTGTTTTGTTTGTTTGATAATTAATATTTTCTTGCCATGACTACAAAATTTGATCTTTGAGTTGTGAAGGTGGAATGTGGCAAAAAAATTAAACTGGGATATATTGTGATGCATGGTTCTCCTTCGTTATTTGCAGAAGCATACCCTGATGTTTTGGACTGAGTGAGTTACTTGTGGTATGAATTTATATTACATGTGTTATTTATATTAATTGTCCTGAGTTGACTTTGTCATAGCATTCAGAATTTCATTCTGTTTCCAGATTTGAAGTTTTTGTAATTGTATCGTTGTGAACTTTGAACTTTGGAAAGGGTTGATTTCAAGCAACCCGTTATGAATCAGTTGGAGTGTGTTTACTGCTTAGAGGTCTTGACTTTACAAACAAATTTACGGAAAATGGTCTCCAAATATTCCCAATATATTCAAAATAAATGCACCAGGCATACATGAACCCCTGTTAGCTATTCTTATCATCAGATATTCATTTACAGTTCATGCAGCCAAAGAAGCACAGCAATTGCTGAAATGTTACCCGAATTGAGATGTTTTTTTACCATAAAATGATAATTAAGGTACCAGTGGTTTTTTTTACATTAACTGCCTCAGTTTGCGTCACTTATATGTGCATTTTCTTTTAATTAAGTTGCTAAAGCCGATGTTGAACGATGGTATTCAACATATCAAGTTTAGCGTTTGAAAGTAAAACGAACGGTATGCTAAAATTTCATGCATGAAAATATATTAAGTAAGCATATAGATCCATATTTTGGAATGATTCAGATTACATATTCTCAAAGAATTTATATAACAAGACATTTATTTATTTTTGTTCTTATAAGCTTTTTCACTAGTTCTGTAATCCTCAGTATCATCCAAAAAGTTTCTACCATACCCTGAAAAGCTTACGAGTTCATCCACGTTTCAAAAAACAATCATAGTCATGTTCTCAATTAACTTATATTACAAATACAGCGTTGCAATTAACAAGATGAATAGCCACGAATGCGTACTACTCTTCTACATCAGTTTTATGCTGAATAAAACAAATGAGTAAGATGTCAAACGAAATGAGTTCCCGCTGACCTTGAATTGAACAATTGCATTGAATTCGTTCTGGGATGAGACGGAAATGAAGTGCTTTAACTGCTTTAAATATTTAAGTGCAAAAACAGAAAATTGATACGCTATGTATTCGTTTTATCTTCTGCCGCGTCAATTTTGTACTCAAGAATGTCCAAGCTACTGTCTAGTAATCCACTCCGGATTTTCACAGTCCAATTCACATAATAGTTAACAACGGACACCAAATCTCAACTAAACATGTTTCTTTTTCTTTATAGCAGAATAATTGATCCTTCCGATATGCTGACTATCTAATATCTAACACTCGTAAGCAAATTCTTCTGGGATGTTGCTAAAAGCCTTCATTGTATTGCTGACCACAGCAAGAAGTTGCAAGTATTCATCAGCACCGTCAACTAGACACTGCAATTCCATAAAAGCAACAAGTGAGAATTGAAGAAAAAACAGGCAATTGCACTTCACTGAAATTTAGAAGTTCTAAAAAGTTAAAAACACCAAGAAAATGTGGTAAAATCATGTCCAGGAACAGTAAATAGGAAGGGGGGAAGTAGTGTGTGTAATTAATTCCGGAAGAGTCATAAATAACCTTATCAGCTTCACCCAGCTTCTTGGATATTCTTGCTTTCTGTTCATCTGATAGATCATTTTCTTCAACAATGGCTTCAAATAACTGGAAAAACAAAAAGTAAAACAAAACTCAAATAAGTTACAGTAGAAATCTTAACGAAACTGGCCCAATAAAACAGAAACAAACATATAAACACCTGAGTAAGCATTTGAGAAGCTGGATATCCCTCTGCAATGAAATTGTTGACTTCCTTGTTTGCGAAATCAAAATTACCACTTCTGCAAGCTTGAAGAACTGCCTCCACAACTTTTTCTGGAACAACCTGGTATATTGATTGAGATTTTAGAAAGTCCAGACAAACAGGAACGGAGATAAAGAGGTGCTCTAGTACATAGTCACCAAAAATGATGTCACAAAACAACAAATTGGAATGAAAACTAGTTAAGGATGCAAAAAAGTGGCACACAGCTTGAAGAGAAAACCCCAAATAGGAGGCCACATCAAGGAATATATGCAACATTGACTTCCAATGCTTTCATAAAATTTCAAATACATGGCTAATTTTGTGAACTTATATATCAAGACAACACACTACCAGGACAAGTTAAAAACCCTTTATCTATATTCTTAAAAAAGCAAGAGTGAAAATCACATGATAAAGTAAATCCAAAACTTCAATTCAAAATCCTGGTCCTTCAGTCAATAATTGTCATTTAATCCTGAGCCCATCATCATACATACAATAAAACATACAAAATAATGTTATAAACAACTTTAATCTATTATTACAGTGTTTCCTTTGAAAATAGGAAAGAAAAAGTCGCAGGAAGGTGGTGCCACAACCTACCCCAGACACAGAAATCAGATTCTCTGAAGAAATTGAAGATCCAAATAAGCGAGCTGCAGACTGCAATGTTAAATACCAAGTTAGCTCAAAAATTAAAAAAGTATACACACAATTCCTCTATTTTCAGTAGGACTGCCTTGATTAAAACAATTTACATTTCCTGGTGATAGCATTATATGTATTAACTCATAGCACACAAGATAATTTAATTTTATAGTTTATGCTAATAAATTGGTTATGCATGAAGTGAAAAAAAAAATCTACATGGAAACCAGTAGGAAGGAGAGCCCCATAAAAATATTTTTAAAAGGATAGAACAGGTCGCAAATAATACCCAAATCATAACACATCTATGTTCTACCAAGTTTCAACAGAAAGTCTTAACAAGAGGCCCTCATCTCTTACCAGCCTAGTGTTTTATACTCTCCACTGCATCTTTCCGTTGAATTTTATTCTTATGCCATTACAAGAAAAGCATAAAGATGAAAGCATACATTTCTACAATCAAACAAATTTAATTCATAATACAGGCTCCCCTCTCATATCAGCAATGAACATTTGCCCTCATCACCACATCAACTTTCCATTGATGTTAATAGTTGATTCAGCACCAGATATAAATAAAAAAAAATGAAAGCATGTCCTAAAAATCAGGCAACATGCAATAGCAAAATAATCATTTATAGATATAACTTAAATGTTCGAAAATTGAGTGTGTTGATCAGGAAATGCACCTCACCTGCAAGTATGTGATTGCCCGGCGAAGATCTCCATGAGAAATAGAACTAAGGGTTGAAAGAGCCTGTGGAAGCAATGGTATCTAAAATAACCCATTATGATCTAACAAAACCTTTATAGATAAATGACTGAAAACTTTAGGAATAACATTACATTGTGCGAGCACTGACATGGCATTGGGATGGAGAGAAATTGAATGGGGTGTTGAAGGGGTTGATTTAAATTAAATTTCTAATTTGATTCAATTTGTAAGAGGGGATGGATTGGGAATGGAGGGGAGCAAAATCCCTCATTCAATTTTTGCTCCCCTCCAACATTCGGCTGATTTGAAGGGGAACACAAGTAATTTAAAACATTTAAAATGTATGGAAAAAAATAATCTTATTTACACTTTGGAACACAAAATAACAAGGAAATGAAAGTAAATTAATTTTAAAAATCTGTCCCCTCCCCTCATGAGCCAAACAAGAAAAGAGTTGCTTATCCTCTACATTGATATCCCTCCCCTCCCTTCCTCTTAACCATACGGGGTATCTAATCAAAACCCCTCCTCTTCCTTCCCTTCCCATCCACTGAACTAAATAGTCCATAAGGTTCTCACCGCAGTATCAAGATAGAGTCCCTCTTCTTTGCATATGTACAATATCCGGCTGCTCATGATTACTTCTGACAATGGCTTGAACCTGAATTTTGCACACCTTGAAGCAAGCGGTTCTATAATCCTATGAAAAAAATGACAACCATATATGAAGCTATGTCTCATATCCTTGGAAAGTACAAGAATAACAAAAGGAAAAGGACTATCAATATATTACATTAACATGGCGTGTGATACCAAAGAAAATTTTCATACTCAGGAACCATGGTTCCTGAGAAATATCAACCTTGAGAATTATGATTCACATGAATGATGAGTTTTACTTCGTTGATCAAATATTTTACCAGAAATATTTATACAAGTTTCCTATAATTCAAAGAGTAATGTCACTTTTACTGAATTCTTTAATTTATTACCACATTAAACGATTTAATAAAATAATATGATATTCTTTTCTCCATTAAAAACTTTCCATTTAACTAAAGAAAGTTAGATTTTCTTCTCGCTATACGAATGCTTTTGGAAAACAGGGTAAATATCTATTCCCAGAAAACAGTGTTGCCAAAAAAAAGTAACCAAATATAGAAAACATACTTTCTCATTGAAAAAAGGTAACCAAATTTTTTTTTAAAAGCCATACCGTTTTTGGAGCCAGCCATTCCATGGCATTATTTGGATTAATTACTGTTATCATGGTAACTATAATACTCATTAGCTCCTAAAAGATATAGATTAACAAAATAAACAGTACATATTAGCATGAAAGAAAGATACCTGCTCACATAGTTGCATATAAAAAAGAACCTTGTAACTTTAGAGTACGTTTCCATTGTACGCCTCAGGGCATTCTGTACAGCAATTGAAGGTTGTGTGAAAGCAAACACTTTGAGACAAGCAACGTTAGAAATGAAAAACATAGCAGAAATGAAAAACATAGCAAACATGCCTGAGCATCTTCTGTCATTGAATCAGCCTCATCTAGAACAATAATCTTAAATGGAGGACAAAGATAACCACTGAAATATATAAACACCATAACAAAGAGGAAGTCATACAGATCTTACAAGCGGAGAAAGGAGGAGGAAAGAATCTTAAGAGAATTAGATTTCACATACTTCTTACGCTTAGAAGTACCAACAGCCACAGCAGCAAAATCTTTTATTTTTGTACGAACAACATTAATCCCTCTATCATCACTTGCATTCAGCTCCAGCACCCTAGACTTGTAGAGCTCAGGCCTGTCATATATAGTTGTTACAAATTACATTACATGTGCCATTGTACCCATTAGCACAACAGGTTAGCTTAAGGAAGAAAACAGCATCATTTTTACTGTCTATGAATCCCAACTCATAAAACAAACAAAATTGACATTTTGGTAAATTCAATCCTCAAATGATCCTCTATAGCATTACACTATTCTTTCATTTCTAACAGTTGATCAAAAAACATTCCTGGTAAATTTATTACCATAAGTTGCTATTAAAGTGATGCACAATTTGCATAGTCTGTGGATCCCTATGACTCAACATGTCAAGAATTCAAAAGTAGTGTACACATATAACATTCAGAAATTGGGTCATATAACTTTTGTGAAAATATTTGAACTTAAGGTATTCCTTAAATCATATTTCATTTCCTTTTTTTCTCAGTAAATGATTTCATGGTGTAACTGAACTAGCAAAGGTTTACAGAAATACTTTTAAGAGTGACAAAGTATATATTAAGAGAAAGTTTTAACAGAGAGTTCATATCATTTTGGTTTCTATTATGTAAATAGTTAATCTTGGATTCTTGATTAGTTATTATTTAGTAGCTCTGTTTACTTTTATTTACGAGAGCAAAAGTGACACGACAGAATTAAGGTTTCACAAGTCACACAACAGAATTAAGAAATTGACATGACAGCTAGAAATAAGCAAGCTATCTTATAATTGTGAAAATAAAACCAGAGAGGGATACCCGAAAAGCTGACGGGCAATTGCAAGGGCAGTAGTTGTTTTTCCAGTGCCGGGAGGACCATAGAAGAGCATGTGGGGGCACTGCAATAGAAGATTAACTTGATTCAGTGAGGAAGAAGAGGAGGAAAAGGAGAAATAGGCGTTCAGAAAGGGTAATTACACTTCCAGTTTCAAGTGTATTTGTTAGAACTCGAATAACTTCCTCTTGGTACGCAACATCTTTCACTTGCCTCGGTCGGCTGGGTTACAGCAGGCAAAATTAGATTTGTACAAAATAAGATATAGAAATAATTGAAAGAGAACTTATGTTACTATTTCTCGACCCATTGCTGAGAGCTCTGCATGATTGGCACAGTCTATTTTCACGCACTATTTAAAAGAAAAAGTAAAAGTTTAGAAACAGCAAATATCAAGGCAATAACATATCAAGAAAGTATCATATGAGACAATAAAACATACAAATAGCAATATAAATAGCTACTAGGAGGCTGCATGTCATAATATAGGAAAATGAGGTGTCTTCATGCCAGATTCATAACAGTTACTATCTTCATTTGGTGCATAAGAACTTAAAACCAGACCCAGTTGTGAGAAACCTGCTGCTAAGCCTTCCAATAGGAAACTTCTTGTTTTGTAACAAAAATGGACGCAATAGAATATGTATACATATTTTAGTGCATAATCGAATTTGTGACTTCTATTGCGTCTTAAAACATCTTATAAAATTTTGAGTGTATCTGATGTACTAAGAGGGCAATCATACATGCAGCAAGTACAAACAATTACGAAGGCAAGCACTGAGACAGTGAATGAAATGCAAAAAATAAACACTGATAATAACATTCGAATAGGAAGATTATGAGAATGAGAGAATAATAAAATACCAGATTATATGACTGAAATGGAACCCTTCAGTGGAACGACGAGAACCGCCGAGCGAGCACGCAACGAGTCAAAGGAACGAAGAAAATATCACAATCGCGAGTCTGAAACGGAAGGGTGAAATAAATTGGGAATTAGTAAATAGAGGAAAAGGGTTTAGGGGGTGAGGGTTTTCTGTTCTTATTTTGATATTAGGGTCCCAATTATTTGGGTAAGGAGGGAACATGTTGCGAGAGTATTTTTCCGCGGGAAAGTTCCATCTAATTTACTAAAATGCCATCGCGTATGAAACAAAAAAAAATGGATTAATACTTTTTTAAAATATAAATTAATATTTTTATTTTTATTTTAATTCTTAAAATTTAAAATAAATTGTTTAACATTATGAAATTTAAAAAAAAAATGTATTCTTGATTTCAAAAAATATATGGTTTGCGTACGTCGCATCGCATTAGATTTGAGACCAGCATCAAAATAAATTATTTTATAAATAATTATAAATTAAAACATATCTTTTATTTTATATTAGAATAGATAAAGTATTTATTTAAAATACAGAAACTAAAATCACATTTATATTAAACTTTAGGAATCAAATATAGTTAACTGAGTCCATTGATAGCATCGCTGGTATTTTAGAAAATGTGTGTTTTGTAAGTTGTAACTTGGTAATTTAGGGCTGTGTAATTCTATGATTGTAGGTTTTGATGTTATTTGTTAATTTTTTTTATTTTGTTATGAATTCTATTTTCCTTTTTTTTTTTTTTTTTTTTTTTTAACTTTTTTTTTTTTGTTTTTTTTTATTTTTTTTTTTTTTTTTTTTTTTAAGAAATTATTTTAACTCTTGTATTTTTATTTTTT
>Ga0099822_1011588_pt1 | contig 10725 bp, 5 predicted proteins | sample CowpeawhiteBW_FD_76839 | JGI IMG/M metagenome (GOLD analysis project Ga0099822, IMG submission 76839) | Root nodule microbial communities of legume samples collected from California USA - Cow pea white BW | ecosystem: Host-associated > Plants > Roots > Nodule | place: USA: California | collected... | reverse complement strand
TATATTTATATTTATATATATATATATATATATATATATATATATATATATATATATATATATATATATATATATATATATATATATATATATATATATATATATATATTTCAATTATTTCACATATACATACATGTATCAAAATATTACTTAAAACATATATCACAAATATACACTTGTGGTAGCAATGAGAGGTATATTACTTGAGCAATATTATCGTACTTGAGTGACATGTCCTCACTAAACAAGGAAAAATCTCTCAGTATAGTTTTGAAACCACAACTTCATGGACACTTTATATCGTTTGACCGAATTAACTTTAGAAGAAAGATAATTGATATGACATTTTTCTCGTTTGAGTGTTCACTCAGGCTTAAACAACCAAAATATGAAGAAAGAGATAATCAACAATGATTCTCTTACTCAAGCATTATTACATCATGGCTTGAGTAACACAACTATAATCCATCAAATTCAAAAATATTTTTCAAACTCTAAGTGATCATTGGAGTGACCACCTGTTGCTTGACAATTGAGAATTATAAAGTACAAAGAGTTATTTTGACATCTTTCATGTTCAAACCTTAAGTCATAGCTTGAGCACACACAATAACGCTTAAACTACAATGCTTGATGCAAACAATAATTATCATTGCTTGAGTGTCATTCAAATTACAGCTTGACACTTAAGTAAGATATTTAAAAAACATAAAACAATAACAATCAAATTAACACATGTTTCACCTAACTCTTCAATCTTTGGCCTTTAAAAAATTTAAAAGATCACACTAAACTCATTTAACTTCAACTTGTCAAAAGAACATCTTAAGTCAATGATTATTCCAAACTCACAATTTAGTTAAAATTAATGTCATAAAAATGAATGCATTTTTAAGATAATCTCCAATATTTCAATCCCAAACGATATCAAATTAACTCCTCGACCATAGCTTACTTTTTAAGAAAATTAACTTCCATCATCCAAAAGCTTTCAAAAAAATCAAATATAGAACCATCAAATCTTTAATAAATCACTACTAGAAATTTTCATATTACATGAGATTTTTCTTACAAATTTATTAAAAAATTTTGCAAGAAAAACTTCAAAACTTTTTTTACCATTTTTTCTAAAATTTTTAATTAGCAAGTAATTTTTTTGTGAATAATTATTTTTTACAAAATTATAAAATTTGTAAGTATTTTTCTATATTTTTTTTTTGAAAAGTGTTTAATACAAAATATTTTGTAAAAAAATTAATAAAAATTTCTTGTAATTTTTTTCATAACAAAATTTGTAAATATTTTTTATGAAAAATTTTCAAAATAAAATTGATAAAAAATATGAGTTTTTTTAATAGTGTCTTGATCTATTCAATGTCAAGGTAATAGAACACGGTACAGGTAGCACTGTTTGTATTGCGTTGCATTGGGGTGTGTTACGTGTACTGTACAGTTGTGATAATTTAGAAACCATGCAGAATATCACAACAATCCAAACACAAACAAACCCCAAAAAAGAATTACAAAAACCCTAACCCACGAGCAAACACAACCCAGAAAACTCTAAACTCATTTACCTCGTTGATGATGATTAATTGGAAAATTGAAATGAAAAGCGCGACTGCAATCCAACGATGAAATGGCAAGTATTAGCTGTTTCCTCTACAAATTCGAGCTCAAGAAAGACGAAGATGAAGAAATCCCCACGACTGCAATCCAACTCAAGCCCTAATTGCAAAATTTTTTCCAAATTAAAAAGTTAACGTTAATTAGCCATTTGTACAGTACACGTAACACACCCAAATGCAACGTAATATAAACAGTGCCACATGTACCGTGCTCCATTACTGATTTAAACGACGTTACATAAAAGGATCAAATAAAACACGAATTGCGAAAATAAGGATCATTTTAAACATTTTGTTAAAATAAGGACCATCCGCAACAAACACTACGAAAATGAGAACGAAAAATGTATTTAAGCCAAAATAAAAAGATCGAAGATCTAAGAATCTTAAGAAAAAATGTAAAGCATTTTACAGATTCAGAAAGATGAAATTTAAAACAAATGAAAAGTAACTTGTTTTAAATCTGTTAATAAAATTTTTATAAAATATATTTTCTACTTACTTTAAAATATCACATAATCTAAATCAATAATAAATCCACTTGTGTACTTTTTGATCACGTTCTTATAGTTATGATCAAACTTAAACATTATTTCTAAGTATTTAATCATGTTTTCAATTGGAATTAAAGTTGTTATAGGGTATGGACATAGTAGTTAACTTCTCTTGCACTATTTATTTAATAGAGTCTCATATTTAATATTGCACAATCTTTTAAATCATCTACATGCGAAATTAATTTTTCATATTAATAACTCATTTTCATAATTAGAATTGATTTTTTGTGTGAATACACTAAAAGTCAAGAATTATGTTAGAAGTAATCATAAATAACTCTTTTAATATAGTTTTATTTTTTCAAGTAATAATTAATTTCAACATGAAACTTTACATAAAAAAAAATAAAAATCAAAGAACGAAGCCATATCTACATTATTTATATCATCCTTATCCAGTTGGGTGATTAATTCGTTCGAGTTATCCAAAGCAAAATCAAAACCTTCTTACGAGGATTCCTAATATTTTGCATTATAGAATTTCATCCCTATGAAAATGCTGTTTATCCAACTTGTTTTGTCTTTATTATTTTGTTTTGTTGTTCGCATTAATTATTCTTACTAAACAAATGGATCACAAATACATCACAACGGACAAATACTACATTTTATTGCTTCTGTATAAATATCTTCCAAGGGTGGTGAACATGAAAACTAGCTTTTTAGGTTTTTTTTTATCATTTATTAAAGGATTAAATATGTTTTTGATCCCTTAATTTTCAGAAAATTTTGGAATTAGTCTATTTCGAAACTATGGATCAATCTTGTCCTTCATCTTTCGAAATACGTAGATTTAGTCATTTTAATCAAATTTTGTTAAGTTTATTTGATATTTCAAACATGTTTCATAATAGTATTTGACTTAATATTAAAGCAAAAATGTGTCAAACAGTATAAACAATTCTGAAATGCGTACAAAACATCACATAAACCTAGTAAAATTTGACTAAAATGACTAAATCCACGTATTTCGAAAGATGAAAGACTAAATTGGTTCAAAATTTCGAAATAAACTAATTCTAAAATTCACAAAAAGTTAAGGAACCAAAAACATATTTAACCTTTTATCCAAAATGAGGCTAATTTTTTTTATATAAATGAGTATGTATTTCATTTTAGTCGATTTTATAATATTAAAATTAAATTTAAAATTAAATTTTTAATATGATGTCATAATCAATCTTAATGAGATTTGTTTATCATATATCATCTGCTATCAAACTGTTTTTGTCAATAGTCAGTTTCACCAGTTTCATTTTCAGACAAAAAAGATTTAAATAATTTCACTTTTGGTGGCTTTAGCCGCATTCTCATCTATTGTTATTTTACTTTAATTACTCATTTATAATGAAAGGTGAATTTAAAGATTGATATTATAATTGATATTACATTATATTTTGTTACTTTGATGTGTTGAGAAGGATGAAATGAAAAAGGAACAAAAGAAAGTATAGATACTGTTTGGTGTTATCAGGATTCACTTGTTTCTGGAAGGGGAAAGAAAAGAAAAGTCTCCATTTTACACAATTGAAAAAATATTATTGTTTATATGATATATTATTTTTTATTGAAGATATTTATGTTACTATATATATACACACAAACACTTTTTATCACTTTTTATATTACCAAACAAGTGAATCTTTTCCTTTTTTATGTTATTAAAAGACAACCTAAAAGTAATCTCATTTCCATTAATGTGAAAGTTATTTACAAAATCATTGCATATACCATTTTCTCTGCAACTATCACTTAAGGTGAAAACTATTACAAGAGTAAAGTTACAGTTTTAGAGGAGCCATTATAAAATAAAGGTGAAATATGTTTTTGTCCCTCAAGTTTTAGTGAAATTTGGAATTAGTTCTTTTTAAAGTTTTAGATCAGTTTAGTTTTTCATTTATAAAAATGCGTGAATTTAGTCATTTTAATCAAATTTTGTTAAGTTTATATGACGTTTCAAGCGCATTTTATGTTAGTATTTAAAATGTTTATATCTTTTGATATATTTTCTCTTTAATATAGTTCAATTATTATCGTAAATCACGTTTGAAACGTCATATAAATTTAATAAAATTTGGTTAAAAAAACTAAATTCACGTATTTTTAAAGATAAAAGATTAAATTAGTCTAAAATTTCGAAGAAGAACTAATTATAAATTTCAAACTTAAGAGACAAAATCATATAAATCATATTTAACCCAAAAATGAACAACTCAACTTGTTATTTCATGCATTTTGACCAAATTAAATCAATGGTTGCAAGAAGGAAGTGATACAATGATGAATACACCGATGAATGTTGGGAATTCTCTAGTTGAAATTCTGTTCTGCTTTTAAGATGAATATAAGAAGGTAGTTACACTTTTCAGTAATTTCTGATACCCCACTTTGGAAGATGCAGTTTCATGCAATGGGACAAGGTTTTTTAGTGTAATATATTTTGTCTCTTTTTGGAAAGAAAGATTTGGCTATCTACACGTTCATATTTATTAATCCTGTGCCTGCCTAAAGTTATTTCTTCCGAATCCATTATAAGAATAGTTGCAGATCTTTAATCTGTGAATTTATGCCACTATCTTTATCTAACATTTATTATCACACTATTGATGCCAATAACAATATTCTACAATTTCAACATCTTAAACTATTTAGTAATAGTTTGGGGCGGTTTTAAACCTCTGTTTGTGACTTGTTCAAGTTTGGTTGCTTTAAGCTTTCATCTTTCTTCTGATTCTCTTGCATTTTCTTTTATATTCACTTCAAGACAACATTAGACAAAACTATTATATTTGCTTATCGAGCTGTGTTGTTTTCAGTGTTCTGTACTTCGGTTGTGTCAACACAGAATGGTTTCGATCCTAATGGTTGTGTAATTGTTAAAAAAGTTTGTCATGTATAGCACTTTGCCTCAAACAAAATTGTTTTCTGTAGAGGATTTTGCAGTCTCAAAACAAAACAAAACAAAACAAAGAAATAACAAATAATGACCTTGAATGGTAGCATTTGGACAAATTAGATTCAAATCTTATTCCTGAAGCCTTCAGGAATATAAGACAGCACTTTATGCCATAAGGGTAGAATTTAGCCTAACCATTCTTACCTTTTCCAATCTTCTTGTTCATTTTCTGGTTCTTGTTTTCTTCTTCACCATTCAAAAGGGTGTCTCTTAATAAGGATGAACCTCTCATAGATTCATTCATGCATGCTACCTCAGAAATTTGATCTGTTACTGAGCAACTCTTCTTGGAATCGTTGTTCAAATCTTGTGTGGAGTGTCTATAAATGAACGACTACAAGATTGACTGTGTTGGACGGATTCAACGAAGCTATGGTCTGAATGGGGATTTGAGTTCAGAGTTTGGCAATTGTTCTAGTCAATGTTTTGATATAATACAGGCATCAAATATGGGAACTTGCAATCAGCCACTTGCTATGGCCAGTGGTGGATTTGAACAGGAACCACACATAGGCCAAACCAAATCCTCTAGCAGCATTATAAGCCGTTTTGAATCACCAGCTTCAGCTTTTTATGCAACAGAAATCTGCATGGGTTTCCCACAATATGGTAACCCCTCTTTGATTTCTCAATTCTCTATGATCAGTGATGTGGAATTCCCTTTGTATCAATCTCCAAGGCAGAACCTTTTCTTGGCTTCATTGGCAAACCAACCTGCTCCTAACTTTGAGTTGTCAAATCCCTTGCAAGCAATGCTCTTATCCCATGTCAATAGTGATCAATGTGTTAGATCTTCTGAAAAATCTGATAAAGCCCCATCTGGGAATTTCCCTTGCAGCAGTTTTCTTCCAATTATTGATGATGCTGCTGCTGCAAGCCCTTCAGTTCCTTGCAAAGGAAATCAGGATCAAAGAGTGAGTTTTTTTGCCATCTCCATTTTTAGTTTTCTGTGTTGTTCAATTGGCTTATGCTGTTATTGCTTGTTTTCTACTACCCTGAAGGATTGTTCTGCACAGATTAGCTTCTCTTCTCAGCAAGAGATGCAGTCACCAACACTCTCAGCAGGTAGTTTGTTAACTTCTTCTGGAAACTCTGCTTCAAATGGAGCAGTAGTCTCAAGTAAAACAAGAATAAGATGGACTCAGGAACTTCACGAGAAGTTTGTTGAGTGTGTGAATCGCCTTGGAGGTGCTGAGAGTAAGGGCTTGTGTTCATTCCCTTTTATTTTCAAAACTGTTTTCTAATATAATTTCATCGTAACCTTGTTTAGTTGCATTTTTAGAACAAGACAGTTTCTGAAAATAGAACCAGACATAAACTAATCAACTTTGATAAAATTTTCACTGCATAAAATAGATATTCAACATCTGATAGTGTTCTTGTCTGCTTGATTGCAGAAGCAACGCCAAAAGCTATATTAAGGCTGATGGAATCAGATGGATTGACCATCTTCCATGTTAAGAGTCATCTGCAGAAATATAGAATTGCCAAATACATGCCACAATCAACTCAAGGTAATTTTTGGCACTGTTTCAGTGTAGCTTCTACATCATGCCAAATATAGTTTTTCATGTGTGGTAGAAAGCTTGAATTATTAAATGTCAAATTGATTATTATTGTTGATTTTCGGACTACTTTATCGTGTTTCAGGGAAATCTGAGAAAAGAACCAATGTAGAGAATGTGCATCTTGATGCCAAAACGTAACTCTACTTCTTTTTCCTAAGCCGCTGTTACCATTCCACAGTTCAAATAGTTCCATTCATGGTTATTTTAACATTTTCATAAGATGCTGTGACTCTAATCAACTAAATTTCTTGTTCTTCTTTGCCAGTGGCTTGCAAATTAGAGAGGCACTTCAGCTGCAGCTAGATGTTCAGAGGCGCCTTCATGAACAACTAGAGGTATATCAAACTTGCTACTTCATGCTTATGTTTTCAATGACCTCATGGAAATATTAATCACACATTAATAGATAGTAGCATCTGATCACGTTTAAGTCCCACATTAACTAGAAATAAGTTCATCCTATATAAATGAGTTCAAATATCACCTTACAAGCCGGTTTTGTAAGATTGAACCAGGCTTAAAATTCACTTCTTAACATGATATCAGAGTCATGGATCAGAATCTATTTTAATGAAATTAATTTTTCTTGAGTTTATTGTTCCATCTACTGGCGAGTTAAACTTAATGTCCACTTCTTCACTCATTTATTCTTAATTTGTTTGTGAAATGAAATTGATCTTGCTTAAGCAAGTGTGATGGGTGGAAAAACCCAAAGATGTGCAAATCAGAACTCCTTGGCAATTTTCTTTGAATTTGCTTCACTGTTTCCAGATTCAGAGAAAATTACAGTTGAGGATTGAGGAGCAAGGTAAGCAGCTGAAAATGATGTTTGATCAACAGCAGAAGACAAGTGACAGCAACTTGAGTACTCAGAATTTGGACAATACAACTAATAATGATAGAAGTATTAGTTCTAAAGATGTTCAGGTTTCAATTTCTGAAGGCTCTGAAAGATTACTTGTTCCTTCCAACATAACTTAGATCTGCAATCTCATATGTTCATAGCTCTATTCATAAGCAATTAATTTTATGATAGTTGCAAGAGAGTCAAACCACACCATACAATTTCATTTTGGGAAGAAAATCACTCTTGTTATCCTTCAAGTTCAAACTCAATAAATTTGTCCACATAAGATGAGTGTGTTGCTTTTATATTACTTGAAAAAACATCATAATTTTCTAATTGTAATTTTCATAAATAGAGTTTTTTTTTTTTTTTGTTTCAGTTCAGCACAGTCTTGTTGTATTGTTTCCTCTGTATTTCCTTTATCTTCAGGCCTTGCTTTCAACAGAGAAAATGCAAATTTACTTTTTACATTATTCATGGTATAACAATTCCTTATCTAAAATATCTATATTTTGTTCTCCTCTTTTTCATTGGGTAAATCCAATAATTACTTAAAATTTTAGATAAAAACAAATTAAATACAATTTTTTTAATTATATAAGATATTTTTAAAAAAGAAAACTGTAAAAGACTTTAAAACTTCAGAACAAATAATATCTTGAATGAAGTGTCAAACTTTTAGAATTTTGTTATAATATAGCATTAGTAAACAAGTTGCTAAGTTATATTTATATGATTCAAAATTAAAAAAAACGTATAAAAAACTTATTAAAGTAAGAGTAAAACTTCTAACAGAAAAGTTGTTTGAAAAAAAAAAATTCAATTTAAAAAAAACTAGTAAAATTATGTGAAAAAAGAGAAAAAAAAATTAAAAAAATAATAGACTTCACTTTTTTACATTACAAAATAATAGCTTATGTTTTAGAGAAAAATTATCAACTTCATCACGAACTCAAATATTTAGCTTTTTCTATAAGCAACTTTTTTTAAATACAATAGCTGGAAATTACATTTTTGAGCTGTCTCAGACATGTTTTGAAATTAATTTTATATTATTTTGCACGTCTGTGTCAACATTCTGATAGTATTTTTCAATTTCATTAATTGATGGAAGAACTTTGGGTGAAAAGTTTTTGTTTTTGTGAACAAAAATTATGGAATTATAAAACAGAGGACCATATTTGAAAAAGAGCAGAATATCTGTGCTTATTTTATCCAAACAAGCTATGGGACCCTCTTTCCTTTTTCTCTATCCTTTTTGTTAATTAATTATCAAATTTTATGATAAAAACACGTCTCTTACTCTAGCCACTGTTCAAGCATATTCATGCATAGTCAAACAAGAGTGGTATAAATGGATAGCCATCGAAAGAAAAATATGATAAAAAATTCTAAATTTGGTCTCATTATCGTGTAAGTGGACTAGTTCTACCATATTTGCACTTGATTCTATGACAAATAATTTAGGATAAATATATTTTTGTCCTTAAAATTTCAGTGAATTTTGAAATTAGTCTATCTTAAAATTTTAGACTAATTTAGTCTTTCATCTTTCAAAATATGTGGATTTAGTCATTTTAATCAAATTTTATTAAGTTTATTTGACATTTCAAGCGCGTTTCACAATAATATTTGACTTAACATTAAAGCAAAAATGTGTCAAACAGTATAAACAACTCAAATACAATCCTAAAATGTGTATGAAACATCAAATAAACCTAACAAAATTAAAAATGACTAAATTTACGTATTTCGAAAAAATGAATGACTAAATTAGTTCAAAGTTTCGAAATGAACTAATTCCAAAATTTACTGAAAGTTAAAGGACAAAAAACATATTTAACCTAACAATTTATTATGTAATTATCTACACTAGAGATAATTCAAATATATATATATATATATATATATATATATATATATATATATATATATTATAATTAATGATAATTAAAATATGTATTACATAATAATGCTAATAATTTTACGTAATATTAATGATAATTAAAATATGTATTAACTAGAACTAAAATGACATATTATCTTTATTGTATAAGTAAAACTAATGATACTTACAAAATTATCTATAATTAAGGTAATTAGTTATCAGAATATTAATCAACATTTAAACGATAATGAAATGTTTTATAATAATAAATTTAATTAACTTATAAATCAATTATTTATAATTTAGCATATATACTATAAATAATTGAAATAAAAATATATTTAGTTGTTATTAACGTAATTCATTCACAAACGAAAACAGTTTTCAAACATTATAGCTTCATAATTTCTTTAATTATTAATGACATAAATATATAAATATCACACCATATGCAGTACAGGGAACAATCAATTATGAAATGAACAAAATTAATATGCACTATAAAGCGATTCATATTCACATTAAGGTGGATTTTGATTTTCCAATTTCATTTAATCCAATCGGAAATTTCAATCATATATATTCAAGTAACAGAGCCATATTACTTTTCCCATCCCAAACATGTGTATCCTCATAATTACGAAATAAGGGCTCCAAATAAATTTTAATTTAAAATCAAAGAGGAGCGGTAGATATAAAATCCTTAAATATAATAAGTAGGGTTCATAAAATTTATGAAAAACATAAATTAGGATCTACACAAATTTCATAAAGAATCCCTAAATTTATAATCAGAATTTATTTATTATAATTTGAGAAAAATACAATTTAAGAAAAAAACATTACAATAATAAAAGAACCATAAGTCAAACAGGACATGTTCTAATATTACATATAAGTTAATTTGTAATTTTTTACGTTTTAAATTCATTTCAGAAAATTACTATATAATATTAAGATTCATTATTTTCACATATTAATATACATATATTATAATAATATATTAACATCGATTCATGAGAGATAATAAAAAATGTGAACATTTATTTTTTAATCTTTTTTTTTCAATTTATTTTTTTGTTTTTCTTTTTTCTATGTACTTTTGTGACAATTTATTGTGAAAAAATCTTATAAGATATAGAATCTTAATCCTTTTTATATAGGTATAAATATACATTTGGTACCCAAACTTTTTCGGAAAGTTCAATGTGGTACCCGAACTTTAGGAATGTTCAATTTGGTACCCCAATTTTCTAAAGAGGTTCAATTTGGTCCTCTCCG
>Ga0099822_1011583_pt1 | contig 10727 bp, 4 predicted proteins | sample CowpeawhiteBW_FD_76839 | JGI IMG/M metagenome (GOLD analysis project Ga0099822, IMG submission 76839) | Root nodule microbial communities of legume samples collected from California USA - Cow pea white BW | ecosystem: Host-associated > Plants > Roots > Nodule | place: USA: California | collected... | reverse complement strand
TGAAGTCAATTCCTTGTCTCTGTTGGAACCCTTTCACTACGAGTCTGGCCTTATATCGTTTGCTGCCATCTGGTTCTTCTTTTAACTGATAGACCCACCTGTTTTGCAAAACCTTCTTTCCTTCTGGAAGCTTGGTTAAAGACCATGTCTTATTCTTCTGAAGAGACTTTATCTCATCTTCCATTGCTAGCTCCTACTTAAGGTTTTGGGTTGAGAGTGGTGTCAGTGTCTTATGTGGTTAAGCTCAGATCTCATTGGTGTTGTTCTCCCGAGTGAAACCCCCTCTGTAAAACCTGACAAGTGGTATCAGAGTTGATGCTTAATACCGGCTCAGACGAGTGCAGTACCAGTATGGTCCTAGTATCGAAAGTCTTCCTGACAGTGTGGGTCAGGTAAGCGTGTCCCGTTAAGAAAAGAACGTCAGTACAGAAAAGGGCAGAAAAGGAGTACTCGTGGTTGGGTAGCTTCCGCTGGAGGGGGAGTGTACCAATGTGGTTGAAGGGACTCACCCTTGAGGGGGAGATTGTTAGGAATCCAAGTGTGAGTCTAAGTCCCACATTGACCAAAAATGAGAAAGTATAACACTATATAAGAATCAAGACCCATAAACCCATTGCCTTAAGGTTTTGGGTTGAGAGTGGTGTCAGTGTCTTATGTGGTTAGGCTCAGATCTCATTGGTGTTGTTCTCCCCAGTGAAACCGCCTCTGTAAAAGCTGACAATATTCATCTCCTTAGGTATCTAAAACACTGAAAGTGTCCGAGAAGTTTCCTTGTTGGAATGCGTCACCGAGAGAGACTCATGATTTCAATGAGAGTGTTTCACGTCTATTCTGCTGCGAGATTTTCAATCTCCATCGAAGGATCGATGATTGAAGACTTGACTGGGGATTTCTACCGTTCAAATCACGATTCAAACGATTCTCCATGAAGTGCCACTCATTAACATGTCATGGAATGAGCATCATGCTTTCTATAGTGAAAGGTTTCAAGACCTTGATGATCATATCCAAAATGTCACTGACCTTCTATCTATTGCCTATAATAGAGATAATCCAAGAAATGATTAAGTGAGGTGGCTCTTAGGTCATGCATTGCATTTGGTGTGTTGCATTCATACTTTTCCTACTTGTTGTCAGTTTTATTATAAGTTGCTTTTAGGTTTTAATCAATTGATTATATCGGTCTTTATCAGCTTCAGGTAATTTTTTTCTTTGCTTTTGTTGGTTGTATGTTATTCGTTGTCCCTGATAGTTTATCTATGTTGGTATAATGAATGGAAATTTTAGTATTTCCCTAAATACCTAATTAATTACCTTTATTTGATGGATCAAAAATGGGAGAAAAATTAAGCTACATATCATGAATTGATTAAGATAACTGGACCTGAATGGTTGGCACTGCTAAATGAATGAAACTGCATAAGTTGTAATGAAAGTTGGATCTAAAATTTGAAAGAAAACCACAATAGTGATACGATGAGCATGTGTGCATGTATACTTTTGCTTGTGTGTGCAATGTATATGTATTTTTATGGACAAAAGTTATTTCAGGTTTTCACAAGGGATCTTACTTCATCAGTTCAATTTGAAGTACAGTGAATTTTGGCTTCAACAAATCAGGGGAAGAATATTAACACAAGTGACATTGGTGCATGAATTTGATGAAACAAGTGCATGGGATCATGTGTGTTTGATGAGGATATGATAAGAACTTGTTGATGATCAAGTTTGTGGCCTGTTGTATCTGGATTTATCATGAAGATCTCGAAGCTTGAAGTTTGAATTGTATTTGTAGACTATATAACATAGTGTAGATGTCGTTTTGTCTTGTGTATGCCCTTCTCAATCTGTTAAAAAGGATTTTAACAGGTGAAAAGACTTGTTGAATATAGTTTTGGTATAAATGTATTCAATCAATTGAATTGTTATTCAATCGATTGATTTCACTTAAGTCAAGTGAAATCAACAGATTGTATAGACAAATAAACCTGTTGAATTCACTTATGACCAAGTTCTATAAGGTCTTTTTTCAAAGAGCGGAGAAACACTTGAGATTTTTTAGCGCAAAAAATAGTGGAACGAATTTGGAAAACTCTTTCTCTCTCTTACTACACAATGTGCAACTCATGATTGAAGATCTTTTGATCTTGGAGCAAAGTTTTGCTTGTTTGAAGCATTGAAGGATGTGTTTTGGTTGGCTAGGGAGAGTCTCCAACCAGGTTTGGATGTTCTTGTGCTTCTGTGTGTTTCCTGGTATGATTCCAAATTTGCAAGTGGGATCTTGCAATGTAGAGGTTAAGGTGCTTGTAGGATTCAAGGATCTTGGTGTTTTGCTTTATTCAAAAGTGTAATCTTTGAGGCATTTTGTAATTCTTTTGATATATTGCATGATCAGACTCAAGTTGTCTTGATAAACTAGATGTAGCTCAGTTTTGAGTGGACCTGTATAAAAATCTCAAGTGAAATCAAAAAATTATACGAACAAATCAACCTATTGAATTCACTTAACACCAAGCTTATAAGTTGTTTTTTCATAGAGTGCATAAACACTTGAGATTTTTGAGAGCAAAAAATAGTGGAACGAATTTGAAAACTCTCTCTCTCTCTATCTGATTATACAGTATGCAACTCATGATTGAAGATCTTTGGATCTTAGAGCAAAGTGTTGCTTGTTTGAAGCATTGAAGAACGTTTTTTGGTTAGCTAGAGAGAGCTTCCACCCACATTTGGATGTTCTTGTGCTTCTATGTGTTTCTTGGTGTGATTCTAGGTCTAGAAGTTGGATCTTGTAATGTAAGGGATAAGGTTCTTGTGAGATTCAAAGATCTTGGTGTTTTGCTTTATTCAAAAGTGTGGTCTTTGGGGGATTTTGTAATTCTTTTGATATAGTGCATAATCAGGCTCAGGTTATCCTGATAAACTACATGTAGCTTGATTTTGAGTGAACCAGTATAAAAATCTATGTGTTTATGTTTTTATCTTTCTTTCTCTCCTTTTTTTTTTAATATAAAGTTTAAAGAAATTTGTGTTTAATAGTCTTTTAATGGTTATTGTATGATTTGACATTATCTGAGACTATATCTCTATTTTGTTGATTGAAATTAATCTTGATAAGTTTTAAACATTGTTTCTGAGTTTATCTTTAAATTCATAAGTTTGCATAATTCTCAGTTTTCAATTGATTGTTTTTATATTTTGATCTGTTGAAATATAATGTTGTGTTATCTGTTTAATGAAATCAATTTGTTATCCCTATTTTTAATCGATTGGAAGTGTACATATCAGTAATAATTGCATTCTTTTTTCATGGTTGGTCTGATTCAATCAAAAAGGAGATTTAAGAAATTAAAAGTAATCAAAGTTTTCAAAAAGTCAATTCAACCCCCCTTCTTGGCTAATTACCCATTTCACTATTTACACAATTCACATTGTTGAACACTATATCACTTAGCACAAAGGCAAGATTTTTCAGTTAGTTAAAGTGTTGGGGACGGTAAGTTGGACAAGTCTAGGTCGTTGATATAAGAGAAAATGAGTAGAGCATAGCTTTCTTTTTCCTTGATGAGTGAATTTTTTAGGACCAAAATTTGTCTTGTTAGGGAGAATTTAAAAACCTAGAAAATGACATTTTAGAAGCGATAATGGTCTAAAAATAGTACCCACTTTCTTTTAGATGTGTTAGTTTGGTACCCGCTTTTAGAAATGTGCCAATCAAGTCCCAACGTTTTTAAACGTGTCTCAATTAGGTCCCTTTCAGACAAAAAATATTAGCGCCGATAACTTTATTCATGACTTTTACCACTAAATTTTAATATAAATATCAATACTTAATTTTATAAGTCATTTTAAATATCAATACCATTTATGGCGTTAATAATTTTTTTCTAAAAGGGACCTAATTGAGGCATATTTTCAAAAGTTGGGACTCAATTGACACATTTTTAAAAGCATGTACCAAACTAACAAATCCGAACGAAACTGGGTACCATCCGACTAATTAAAGCTTACTTTTAATATTAAAAGATTTTACTATAAATAGTTTTGTTATAAACGAATTTCATTATTTTAAAATACAAAATCTCTCTAAAAACCATTTTTCTAGAATTCTCTAATTTATCTCTAGGATTTTTCACCATTCGTTTGTTTGATTGAAGATATGAGAACATTAGAGTGGTTCTCGCGGTGAGCTCTTTAATTTAGATCAATTAGATTCATTTGGGTAAGTTAGTTTTTAACCCTTTTTCTCGTCTTTTTCATTTAATATTGGTTGCATGTGAGGTTTTTTCCTATTGGCATGTGCCTTTGTGATATTTCTTTTGAACCTTTGTTGACCAATGTCTTTATTGGCATGGTTGGATCGTCTTGATGTTGTCTTTAGGCTTAGAAAGGGGTACCCTGCGAGTTAAGAGGAGTTTTCGTTGTTTTGGGTCTTATGAGTTGCTTGGTCAAGTAAGAGAAACTAGTATATATTTCTTTTAAAAGATTATTTATTTATTTATTTATTCAGTAATTAAAGTTAATGGTAATATCTTGATAAAATTTTTGAAGTTATCTACCCACGTTTAAAATGTGAGGTTCCTATTATCATTTCTCTAGTTTAACTCACTCAGTATAATTCATCATTTCTCATCACAAAGAAATATATACTCATAAATAACTTATAAGAGTGGACTTGATTTCTTGAAACTATGCATTTTTTCTTAAAGAATTTAAATAATTAAAATGAGGTTGTTGTTATCTCCAATTTAAGGATCTAGAAAAAGAGGTAAAGAGCAGTAGATATAATTTTTAAAAGATGATACTCGATTATTTATTATTAAAAAGTTGAATTGTAAATAGTTTTCTAATAATTGAGATTCATTTTATAAAGCACTCTATCTTTATAAAACTTCCTTTAGAACATCCTCTAACTTTTCTCTAGATTTCTAAATTAACTGTTCATTTGATGGACAATCAAGAACCACTAGTGGAGTCATTATAGAGAAAAAAAATGAATTTTATTTATTCATAAGTTAAATGTGTAAAAAGTATTCCTATAACTTACTGTATTTTTTATATTTTAATTTTACATAAAAAATTATTTTATTTTATAAGATTATTTATTTATGTATTCAATAAGTTAAACTAATGGTAATACCTTGTAAACACTATGAAGTTATTTACTCAGATTTAAAATGTGAGATTTGTATTATCATTTCTCTTTTTGAACTCACTCATTATATTCTATCATTTCTCATTAGAAAGAAATAGATACACACAAACAACTTATAAGAGTGGACTTGATTTCTTAAAACTACACATTTTTTAAAAAAAATTTAAACAATTAAAACGAGGTTGCTACTATCTCCAATTTAAGGATCTAGAAAAACGGGTAAAGATCAGTATATATATTTTTTTTAAAGATGATGCTCAATTATTTTATTATTAGAAAGTTGAACTATAAATAGTTTTTTAATAACTAAGTCTCATTTTATAAAAACACTCTATCTTTCTAAAACTTCCTTTAGAACCTCCTCTAACTTCTCTCAAGTTTTTGACTCAACCGTTCATTTGATGAACAATTAAGAACCACCAATGGAGCCACCTCAGAAAAATTTTCATATATTCTCAATCAGAAAAAAAAAACAGGCTAAATTCACTTTTGCCATATTTTTTTGATACATTTTAACGTTTAGAGGTGAAGTTGGTTGTGATGACCATGTATGTGCCTCAAATTAGCTCAAAGTGAATCTATGTTGAATTATGTTCTTAGTGATATGCTTTGTTCTTTGATATGATGTTTGTAGGTAGTTGTAGTATCTTGTCTGATATAGAGCTCTAGCAGCATTCCATAAAGAAGAGTATGTTCTACAACAGGTAAATGAAACTAGCTTTAAATTTAATAATATTGATGATTGATGAAATTGAATTTTATGGTGATGATTTGTGATGAATTGGTTGTGTGAAATCTATTTTAAAATGTTGATTTTATATGTATGAAGTGAATGATTGAATTTATGCTTGAAATGTTATTAAATTATTGACATTAATGGCATCTATGAATTGGATGTGTGACCAGATTGGACTTGTCTGAGGTTGTAGTATGAGTAAAACTTTATCTGTTTTCAACTAAAAATGAGTGAAAATCCTTGTCGAGTTAGTTAGAAGACAATCATATCAGAATTGACCTACAAAGTTATAAAGACTCATTGGGCGAGCATACGACTCGCTAAGGAAGAATCCAAAATTTGCAAGTCAAAAAGCTCCAACACTTTGACTCGATAGGCAATTTAATCCTCGCTAGGTGAGCTTACTTAATGCGGTGACAGGGGGTATATTCACTAGCCAAAGCCTGGCTATGCAAGTATGAAAATGCTGAAAACCTAAAAGCAAGGTGTGTGCTCACATAGAGAAAGATACCTAGTTGTGAGAGTCAAAGATTTTTTTTATTTGTACAATTGATAAGAGATATAATGTACTATATAAGAATTTACCTTGTTATGCACGTAGGAGGGGTGTTGCTTAACCATTATAGTTATAGCCCCTAAGAGGTAGGGATGAGTTATGAAAAATGTATGGCCTTAAAATCTACTTAGTACACTAGTCCTCCGAAGGTTGTGTCAGATATTTATCTGTTTGTGAATTGACTTGAATGTGATGTGTGATTTGTAGTATGATGTAAATTTATTCTAGCTTATTATGTGTCATTTGTAGTGGTGTTGGTATCCACATGTTATGACTATGTAATTCATGATAGTAGATGATAATGCAAGGTCTAGAAAGAGTAGCTTTAATGCTTTCATGGAAGGAAAATTGATAGTATAGATGTAGAGAGCAATGTGATGTACTAGTTTACTCCTTGTAATCTTTTGAAATATTGTTGAATATGTTTTTCATATGGAGGATTGTACATTATCTTATAGACTTTGTAAACTATATATGTGCATTTGATATAATAATGTAATAGCCTTTTGACAATGTTTGGATGCTATAATTTCCTCGTTACCTAAAATTATGCACCATAAAAATAATGCCTCCAAATATTCAAGGAAAACATCACTGCTATTAACTCCAAGTCATGAGTAAGGTAATTCTTCTCATGAATCTTTAGTTGCCTTGAAGCATAGGCCACAATTTTCTTCTCTTGCATAAGAACACAACCTAGTCATGATATGATCTTCAGGGGTCTTCTGATTTAATTAAATATAGGAAATAATGATTTATATAATAATATTTAAATGTAATATTAATGGGTATTAAAGAGCACTTGTTGATAATTAATGTGGAATTTAGAGGGTCTTGCGTAATTCATTCTATAATAAGATCCAATTTGTAATATAATGAGATACATATGAATTTGATAGCAAATTAAAATTTCTCTTTGAGAACTTTTTGGAGTTCTGCGTTATAATAACCCAATTTTGGCCTTATTAGGGTAACTTGTAATGATCAACCTCATGACTTATCACTCACCTTCTCATGTTTCTTGAGTGGGGCGTCAATAGGGTTGGCTCACCACAAGTTGGGTTAAAAATTAGTCAACTCAACCCGGCTCGACCCACCACGCGTTGGTGGGTTAGTGGGTTAGCTCACTTACAAATTTTTTTATTATTTATTTTATATATATATTTCATTATAATGAAAATGAATTGACTCTATTTATTTTTAATAATAGTGGAATCAAAGTGTTCACCTAATTTTTGAAATATTATTATAAATATAGTAGTTAAAGATTAAAGAATCAACATATATAACTTGGCAAACAAATAAATTAAACATTCAAACTATTAAAATATTATTGAGCAACATTCTAACATTTGAAAATATGAAATTGTGAACCTATATAATTAGAAATAATAAATAATTATAATAAAAACGAGATCTTCTATTGTATGTAGAGTCAGGTTAAAGACTTAATCCACCTTCAACCCGGCTAGAACTCGTTTAAACTGTGGGTTAAAGTGAGTCGGGTTTTGTTCAAACCACTATAGAAAAAAATGACTAATATTGGGGCACTGGTCAACCTCATATTGAGTTCTAGAAAACTTTGTTCACATTTATCCATTCACACAAATGATTGGTCTTTACAAGTTAATTGCGTCAAAGAGGCCACAATCTTTGAAAATCCTTTTATAAACCTCCTATAATATCTTGGTAGTCTAACAAAGTTTCTGATCTATGTCACCGTATTAGGACGTTCTCATTTTAGTCATGCCCCTACCTTTGCAAGATCTACTAATATACCTTGAGTTGAGATGACATACCCTAGAAACTGCACTTTTTCATCAAAACTTACATTTTGACAGTTTAGCATATAAATACCTCTCTTTAAAGTGCCAACATTGTCCTCAAATGTTCTTCATGTTCTTTAGAGGTTTTGGAGTATATAAGAATGTCATCTATGAAGATGACAAACTTATCTAAGAAAGGCCTAAAGATTCTATTGATATTGTCCATGAGTAGCGTAGGAGCATTGGTCAGTCCAAACGGTATCACCACATATTCATAGTGCTCGAATTTGGACCGAAAGGTCATTTTCTGCACCTCTTCAGCCTTTACCAAGATTTAACGGTATCCAAATCTCATATCAATCTTTGAAAACATTGCACCTAACAATTGGTCTATTAAATCATCTATCCTTGGCAAAGGATAATTGCTTTTTTATGATAAGCTTGTTGAGCTGGTTTTAGTCGACATACAACTTTGAGCTTCAATCCTTCTCCATTACTATTAGAATCAATGCTCCCCAAGGCGACACACTTGGTTAGATAATTTTTTTTTCGTGTAACTCCTATATCTACTTCTTCAGCTCAACCAACTTTACTAGAGTCATTTTATATGGAGAGCTATTGATACTAGTGCAGCTTCAGGCACTATATTTGATATAAACTTTTTATGGTCTTCATCCTTTTCCTCCATACACGTGAGTATAACAAAACATTGAGTTCCTCCCTTTAACTCACTAGAAACTTGTTGAGTTGACAACAAAGACAACTTTGGCTCCTCAGGAAACACCACCTTCTTTTGGTTGCAATCAATAAGAATGTGATTGATAGACAATAAATCCATTCTTAGGATTATAGCAAACTCTTGCGGAGGTAGTCATATCAAGTTGACTTTGAATATATGTCCCTCTACCATAACATGAAACTCATAGCGAACCTTTGAGGTAGACACTTAACTAGAGGCTAGAGTTGTCACTACAACATCAAATTGTAACTCTTTCATTGTCATTCCAACTCTTCAACACAACTGCTTAACACAAAAGAGTGTGTTGCTTCATAATCAAACAACACTCTTAAACTCTTATCATCTATGGAACAAACACCAAGAATTAAATTACTTGATCTTACAACTTCCACTCCAGACAAAGCATGAATTATTCTAGTTGCCTAAGGGTGATTGCCTCCTTTGATTCCTTATTGTTGTTGTTGTGGTGGTTTGACAACCATTGTAGCCCCTTGTTGTTGAAGCAATCTTTAGAAATATGTCATTTTCTTCTGCAGACATAACACATCAAAGTACTCAAGAACTATGGACAATCTCTCCTCAAATGAGGTCCATCACATTGATAACATTGCACTCCTTTTGTTTTTGAGGTCCATTGGGGCTTCTTCTTTTCTCTTTCTCTCTCTCTCTCTCTCTCTCTCTCTCTCTCTCTCTCTCTCTCTCTCTCTCTCTCTCTTTTTTCTTTCTCTCATATATCTCTCTCTCTTTTATTTTTTTCCTCTCTCTCTCCTCTTTTTTTTTCTCTCTTTTTTTTTTTGCTCTTTTTTGTGGTTTTCTCTTTTCTCTCTCTCTCTCTCTCTCTCTCTCTCTCTCTCTCTCTCTCTCTCTCTCTCTCTCTCTCTCTCTTTTGGCTTACTCACATAAGGACCTCTCACTTGTAGCCTTAGCATCCGACTCTCCTCCTTTAGCTTCTCTATCTTAGCCTTTTGCACTAAAGTTGAAAACTCTCTAATTGTCTTACGCAAGCGTAAAGTAAAGTAAAAATGCAATGGATTGGTTTAGACATCAAGCAAGTAGGGAGATCATTTACTTGATCTCCTACTTGAGACCATTATTAAACTTCCTACATCTTCATACCTCATGGGAGGATAGTTGATAGTATAAATGTAGAGAGTAGTGAGATGTACCAGTTTACTCCTTGTTAACATGTTGTTTACATGAAGGACTGTATATTATAGTATAGACTTTATAACTATATCTGTGCATTTGATATAATAATGTAATAGCCACTAGTACAGTAAGGGCTTTTGCCCCGGTTATTTTCCACATTTTGCCTCGGGTCTGGAACCGAGGCATATTGGGGCAAGGCCAAGGCCTCGGTTATCACCCGAAGCCATAGACCCAGTTTTATGCCTCGGTTGTTTTGAAACCGGTGCCATAGACCCAGCTTTCTGCCTCGGGTCAGTTAGAACAGAGGCCATAGGTGATAAATATTTTTTTTAATTCAAATTTTTGCAGGCTTTTTGGCCTCGGTTATGGTTAGAACCGAGGCCCTATGTGAGTTTTTTGCCTCGATCTTGGTAAGAACCGAGGCATATTCCCCTACTTTTTTTTAAAATAAATTTCCTATTTTATATATATTCCCACATTCATATAATTTTCAGACCTGCATATAGTTTTCAGACAGCAACACAACCATAACAGAATATTTTCTCAAACATCCATAATCCAAAAACATTTAAAAGATAATTGAAATGTACACAATCGAAATACATATATCCTAATCAATACTATTGTAC
>Ga0099822_1011582_pt1 | contig 10727 bp, 6 predicted proteins | sample CowpeawhiteBW_FD_76839 | JGI IMG/M metagenome (GOLD analysis project Ga0099822, IMG submission 76839) | Root nodule microbial communities of legume samples collected from California USA - Cow pea white BW | ecosystem: Host-associated > Plants > Roots > Nodule | place: USA: California | collected... | reverse complement strand
CCGTACATTTTATTTTATTTTTTATAAATATACTTTTATTTTATTTATTAACTTAATAACATTACAACATCATCAATTATTAATATAATTCAAAAAAATGTGTACACACAGGCGCGATAGCGCATGTGTTTACACTAGTATATATATATATATATGACTTTTTAATTGTAATGGATTAATGCATGTTCACACACTTTATGATTTTTTTTTTTAATTCTTAGTTTATCTTTCTAATTGTATTTTTGTATTTTTACATTCATATTTCTTCTTCTTACTTTTCATCTCCTACACTTCCATTTCCTCCATCAATGGAGGTGTAGAGGAAGAAGTGGCTGTAGACGCGGAGCAGAGGAACACGCAAGAAGAAGTAGGAGATAAAGTGATTTTAGGTTTTTCTATTAAATATTTCATTAAGGGTAATAAGATCATTTCAATACAGCTATGAGGTGTAAGAAGAAAAGAAGGGTGCAGAAAGAAAGGCGGTGGAAATAGATCTCCTTAAAAATCTATAGGCCCAATACTGTTCATTCATCAAAGCCCACTTCATTTTCGGATTCGTAGGAGGCGCCTTCTCCCTGTACCTCCAAGTCTTTTTCAGTACCCCAAATTTATCATTTTATCCCTAATTAAGTTGTAGCTGGTAGTGGGTGAAAATTAGTGGAAGCGCAGTAAATGATATTTACTACGGCAACTTAGTGGAAGCGCAATAAATGATATTAACAAATATAATTATAAAACGGAATTCGAACTCTGTTTCTGGAAGTTGTGACACGGAATGCATAATCCGTTTCATATAAAAAATGAAAAATAAATAAAACAGCTTTCGAAATACGTTTCCTAAAATCATGAAATAGATTTTATAATCCGTTTCATAGAAAAATTAAATAACAGGACGGATCTCGTAATCCGTTATTTACTATTTTTTACTGTTTTCTCTCTCTTCATTTAATAGATAAAATTGGAAATAAGAAAAGTTTTGGAGGTACAGGAGAAATGGTTTGGGGTGTGGGAAGAAGCCCCCTTCGTAGGAACTCAACACTTCAAACTTTTGATTTGTGAGCCCATGGGTCCAAACCGAGCCTTTGCATACATATATGTATATAAAGAGAGAGGTATAGATTATAACACCATATTCCATCGTTAAGGACTTAAGCCACTAATATAAGTTTTTTTTTTGTTTTTTTTTTATATTAATTATACTCATGCCATTAAGGTTTTTTCCCATTTGAGGGGTAAAGTGATTCTTGTTTGGTATTCCTGGGAATGTTTTGCCTTTATTCTTTTACCATTATGTAATTTCACCATTACATTACCCTTAAATGTTTTATTAGGTCTTTAAATTCACTTTTTAGTTAATAAATCTATACAAATATGGAATGCAGGTTTGCCATCCATAATACACCATAAGTTGAATTCAAACCGATGATACAATTCTTGTCACTTTATTCCAGGAATACAAGCTGATAGAAAATGGATACTTTCTTATATTTTTCCAAACTTGTCTCCTCCATCATCTATCATTCCCACATGTATTTTTTCACTTTGAAATCATATTTAAAAAGTAAATTTTAAATCTAAATTAACTCTATAAAACCAATTTATTTTGTATCTGTAAATTAATTTTATGACTTTTAATAAGACTAAATATTAACGGGCAACATAATATTTTAGAAGGTTTATTCTAAAATCAAAACGAAAATTGAATCTTTAAATTAAATATTATGACAATACAATTGTCACGTGGAACTGCCATATTAACAAACTAGCAAGAAAACTATTTTTACATCCTAATATTTGCGTGAATAAGAATTTTGAAGTTTTGGTTCGTTAATTTTTCTTTTTCAAAGCCCACAGGTGTGCTTTTGTAGGATACAAAGTTAACTAATTTACCAACCAAACAGTAGCAAAGCAGTTTAATCTAACTTCAAATCAATGTGGATGAAGAAGACAGATCAAACATAAGTGCTTGAAAATTTTTATTATCTTCGTTTGAAAACCTAACTTGGAAGTTCCGAACAAGATAAATCGGATGTTTTATTCTGCCATATGTGGGAAGGACACAAAATAAAATCTGTTAAAGGAATTAAGAATGAAACCAAACAAAAGTAATGTATGCAGAAACAAATATTAAGATTCTACTTTATACATAATCTTTTAAAGATATCAGACAAGGTCCTTCTGATCATGATAAATTAGGGAAAAGTGGCTAATAAGAGGTATTTACACATCTTCGCATAATTTGCAGAGCATTAACAATGATCTCTTCACACATCTGTCCTATGATTTCTGACATAGTTGTCAAAATATATATTCTAATTAGGATACAGGTACTATACACTCTTCTAATTCAAATGTTTCAAGAAAAAATGTCTAAAGAAATAAGTGAATTCAAAGACAGTATTATAGGTAAGCCATGCACATGCATCATGCTTCATCAGAACCGTTTTTGCCTGTTTTTGTTTTCTCATTGACCGGAGAGAGATAAATGTTAGCTATAAAGTGCATATCAAAAATCTTACGCTACTGAAAAATAGCTTGATCCCTTGAACATATTGATCAGGGTTTTGTTTCATGTCATTTATACAAAAAATCTACTGAAAAAGATAAAGTTTTGTTCAATGTTGTACATCTTAAAAGACAATTTTTCCCTTCTGTCAAGAAAAGTTCTCTTAATACACGCTCAAGTAGATAAGTACAATAGTGGAATAATTGTAATTTTTTATAAAGTTTTATGAGTTATCAAGAAGCAGCTGATTCTTGGGCACTTTTTTTTTTTTGTTTGATAATCATGATGCTGTTATACCTAAAAGCTTTGAGTTTTGAGATAGTTATGGTCACGAAGTCTAAAGATTCTTATTACATATATACCATTCTTTTGTTAAAGGTAAATAATTTTTAATAAAAGACGAATTTAAACATTTTTATGCAGGTCCCCACAGTCTTTGGGCAAATTTTCAACATTCAACCTGAAAATAATTCAAACCTAAGAAACATGTTAAAATCAGAAGGAATACTTCTACCAATTAATTACTCAGTGTGAAATTATGATCAATCAATAAACAGACGAGTCATTATATCTATATATCACGAAATTAATTGTATAATAGTGGCCAACAGATTTCTCAAGGGGTAAGTAATTCTGTCATGTAATTAGAGATCAAATGAGGTTATAAACTCAATGAAACTTTAACTCTCTCCATCATGTTAAATTTCAAATAGCGTATACATTATTAAGAGAAAGAGGACTCAAATTTTATCTACACAAGTTTTGTCCCTTCTCTTCCCAAAACTTAAAGTAGAAGGTTCATTAAAAGAGTGTCCAACATATATGCAGTGTAACACAGTGACAAATTAAGAACAAGTTAGAAAGTGAGCCTAGAAATATCCAAATTTATTCAGAAACTCCAAATGATGGAATTACATCGGAGAATCTTCTTCTCAGTTCAGATAGATCTACACTGTCGGAATTGACAACCTGTGAGTGAACCCATTTCATCAATAATAGAAGGGAAAAATAAAATATTAGTATATGCATAGTTTTTCACAAGAATAACAGCATAACGAGAAGACAAGAATCTAGTCCTGGACTATACGTACATACCTCACACTGCAAACTGTGGAGTAGTCTGCCATTGACTTTAGTTGAAAGACAAGAAACAACTTCAAGTCCCTCTTCTAACACTAGTTCCACCAGTTTAGAAAGTGAAACCACTTCCTCACTCAATCCACTGAATTCAATCCCCACAGTTCCACAACTTTTTTGGTGGACAGTGAAACCACTAGATTCATGCTTCTTCTCACGGCTTTCGAGGCTGTAATTTATGGCAATTTTCTTCTTCAGATTATCCCTCTTCTCATTCAATTCTTTAATATTCTTCTGCAGGTGCTTTATGTAATTCACCGCCACGCTCATTTGATCAGATATCGACCTCTTTCCCTGAAACTCCAATAGAATAAGAATAACACTAATAACCCTAATACCAGAACTAACACAATCAGGAAAAGAAAAAAGAAATGGAAAAGTAGAGCGATAATTAATTGTCTGACCCTGATGAAGGAAAGAGGGAGAAGGGATCTAAGAGAGGCATGAAGGGTTGCCATTTCTTGCCTCCTTTGCCTCTCAATCTCTCTGTGAACCATCTTTTTTGCATGTTCTTCTTCTGCAGAATTAGGTTGACTTGGTTCAGGCGCATAAAAGAGTTTGTTGTGGCGGCTGGTACTCAATTTTTTATCTGAATAAGCGACAAGGGGAGAATTATCGCTGTTGTGATCATCCGGAACGAGATCTTTAGAGATTTTGTGTTGCGGTTGGAGAGCATTAGAAAATTGGATCACCAGCTCATTGCCGCGTTGTAAAGGAAACATCTTGGTCAGCTTGATCAACAGTACTGTTCCAAAGTATTATCCTCAATTTTCGCTAAGGAAACAGAAACATTGTTGTTTGAGGTAATTAATGTGTTGATTTGTTTGAGAGGAGAGGGACCTTATATGCCAAAGATTCCTCCTCCATATATAGCTATCCTTTCACGCAGGGAAGTGATAGTATGACCTCACTATCCCACTAATTATTTGAGGCACTGTTCATAACTCAACCCCACCTTATGACCTTCACATAATAATCCAAATGCTACTTAATTAAGCACCATAACTTCAATTAATACTTTCTTTCAAAGAATTAAAATAGAAGATAAAAGAGAAAAAAAGTGTTTTTTTTTTTCTCTCAAATTTCTATCAGAAGAAAATAAGTCAGTTTTTGTAAAATCTTTCCCGTCAGAGAGAAAGCTTCAGGTAATTAAGGAAACGTTTTTATTTGGAATAGGGATTTATGTTTATCCTCTTATTTATTTATTAAGATTTTTTTATCCATTTAAAAGATGAATTTAGAATGTAGGGGTAGCAGTAGGGGTTGGTGAATTCGGACACCCTACCTCTGTAGGTCTATAAAAATGCAGCAAGTTTCTTTTTTTAATTTGAATAACTCGATAAAATAAGTAGGTTTAGGTTGTTTAATAAAAATTAATCAATGTCTTTTTTTTTTTTTTTTTTTTTTAATTATAATAATAAGAAATTTATTTTTTTTTTATTTTAATAAAAGAAAAAAAAAAGTATTTTTTTTTTTTTTAATAAAAATTAATAAATATTTTTTTTTTTTTTTTTTTGTTTCAAGTAAGCTAGCAAGAAAACGATTCTTCGACAAATTCAGAGGATATGAGTAAACTATCAAAGTTGTCTGTTTTTTCTTTATTTTCTGCTAAAATATGAGTAATTATTTTTAAGAACATATACCCGGATTATTAATTTATTATTAATATTCAATAAATTTTTTTTAATATATTTAATATACAAAACCAGTGGAGATTAATTAATATAATGTTTCATATTACTATACATGTCAAAGGTGTCGATCCCGTCCGACTTATATGAGTTGGCTCATTATAAGTTGAGTTGAAAATGAGTGAACACAATCCGACTTATTTTATGGTGAGTCAGAAAATTTGTAACCCAGTTCAATTCATCATGGATGGTGGATTAAATGAGTTGACTTACCAACTCACATAAAAAAATTATTTATTTATTTATTTTTAAGTATTTAAATATTTAAATAATTTTTTAAGCAATCAATGAGATGACCATCACAGTAAAATCAAGAACTTATGTCCTTATTATGTTCATCACTAATATATGATGAATTGTTCCTAAGGAAGTGTCTATATAGTCCAAGAAAACATGACTAATATTACACATTTTCTGTCATGCTATTTAACAAAATATAAATAAAAAAAACTACAAATTTTTGTCATGTTAATTTAGGAAAAGTTGTTTATAAGACGGCTGCTATAATAATTTATTATAAAGATTATAGTTAAAGATTAAAGTATCAACATATATAATTTGTCAATCAAATTAATTAAACATTCAAACTATTCAAATATTATTGAGTAATATTTTAACATTTAAAAATATGAAATTGTGAATCTATATAAATAGGAGTAATAAATAATTATTAAAAAATTTAAAAAAATTAAAAAATGTTAATAGGTTAAATGGATTAATCCACCTTTTATCCAGTTTAAACTCGTTTAATCTTTAAGTTAAGTATGAGTCAAGTTGAGTTTAACCTACTTTTAAAAAAAATGATTTTTTCTTTCAATTCAATTCAAACTCGTAATGAATCGGGTTTCTTCACAAATTGAAACATATTTTTACAACTATAACATTGACAACCTGTTAGTAATTTCTCTGAAAAAACTGTAATCAATATCGCCACAACTCCCCGTCTTTATGACATTTTATTGATTGGATATCTTTACATTTGATATTAACTTTTATTCCCTCGACCAATTAAAAGCTATAATTTGAATTAAATAAATATAAAGAACATGTTTTAAATAATGCTAATAAACATATTTAAAGTAATTACTTTTTACTTATTTATAAGTTCATCTTTCTAAACTTTTATAGATAATGTATCTTCTTTTTTAAATTATAAATTTACCGGATATCTTTCTGTAATCAAACTACACCCTACACAATAATAAGTAAATCATCAAGATTGGTTATATCAAAATATTAATATAGGTAACTCATAATTTATTTTTAATTGATTTTATCTCTTTTATTTGGGGAAGTTTTATATTTCATCTATGCAAATAATAATATAAAAAAGAAATATCAATTATTGCCAGGGAAAGCATAAATATTGTGTAACACACCATATTCTATCTACTAGAATTACTATGTAAATCTTCATCTCCTATTATTTCTACACATATTTTAGGATAACTCAGATAACTATACATGCATTCATTCAAAAGTAAATCAAACATAACTTATTGGTGTCATTCTCTTTGAAACTCGCAGCTATATCAATTTACTCATGTAAACAATACAATCACAAAATATTATCGTACCATCAACAAATAAATTGAATAAATTATTTGAAATTAAAGAATGATAATTCAGACAAAAAAATCTCATACAAACTTAAGGTAACAACATCATCATAGTTTATATTATTTAATAAATTGTTCATAATTTATATATATATATATATATATATATATATATATAACATTAAAAAATCACACATTTATATAATAAAATAGATATATTTTAAGGATTATTAAACATGCTAATGGACCTTATATCCTTTGACTATTTTTTTCTCAATAATTTTTCTATTAGCTAATAAAAATTAAAAAAATGAATACGAGGAATTATAAAAAATATTTTTAAATTTGTGGAGTTGGTATTTTTCTTTTTCATATATTTAGTAGATATTAAAAGATATAAAAGATTGAATCTTATATTTTTGTTAGATAAAAAAAATATTTGAAAATGTTATACTTCCAATGATATCAATAGAAATATTCATTATCATCACACAAACAGTATTACTGAAAACTCCCGAAAATTTCTTAAGAAAAAATTTAAGAGAAAGACAGGAACGGGGAAGCATGAACACTTATAACAAATAATATATGTTAAGAGAACATCTATACTATCGAGGGATGTCTAGGTTCATCCCAAAATGTATGTATTATTTAATTAAAATATTTAATTTATTATTATTATATTAAATAATTTATAAGAACAACATGATCTTTAATACTTTAAATTTTTTATTTTAATTATTATAAGTTAAAAATTATCAGTTTCTTCCAATTGAAAAATTGACGAAATATCGTTTTGGAAAACCGTGAGTTTATACGTAATGTTACTTTTTAAAAGGTAAAAGATTTGTATATAATATCGTATACAAGTAATCTCAATTTCTCATAAAACTCAAAAGAACCTTCTTCCAAACTTCTCAATTTAACTTATATTTTGGTGTATCATATTTCATGATGAAAAATAATTTTTTGACTATTAAATTTTAATAATTTTTTTGTAAATTTTAAATGATATTTTTTAAGTGGTTCACTTGTTTTTTATTTTTTTCATTTTCAATCTTTCAAAATCATTTAGAAAACTACACCTGATATTATAAAAAAAATTTATTAAAATTTAGTAGTTAAAATATCATTATTCTTTCATGATTTATTTTTTCAATAAAAATGTTAAATTTTGTGTTGTACCTCAGTCCACGTTATCGCGTGCTAGATATTCACTTGAAGCTGCCACGTCATTTTGTAGCAATATATAATAATGGTTAGGAAAAATAATTTACATGCTTTATGAACTTTTCTTTTCACACAATCACGGGATCTTACATTAATATAATGATAATTAGTGGCTATAATGGTGTTTACGACACAAGAACCTTGCAATGCGTCTTGATCACAAATTCAGGTCAAAAGTTGTGGCTCCTTCCATTAAAATATTTCAACTTCAATTCACTTCTTAGGTAAAGTTGTGACTTTGAAATGAACCCATATTATCATGTTAGAAGATGAAAAGTAACAATGGAAATGGGATTGAAGACAAATTTTTTGAATTAATGGCCCAGGGAAAACCATGATCAGAAAGTTACAAATTACAAAACATATTATCCATTTTTACATTAATAAGGTGAATCATAATCATACATAATGGAAATATTTTCTCCTTAAATTATACTATCGATCTTTAAATTGTTATAAAATAAAATGTGGATGCATCTCTTTTACATTATATAATGATGAAGCTCAACTTGGTGAAGTATGATATTAAAATTGTTTACTAGAAAGAGTCTGAGTGAACAACGTCTAATCTAAATAATATATTAAGAAAATATTAACCTCATAAGCAAGACAAGAATTAAAACATTTTCAAGGGCCTTAGAAAACAAGATATGAAATTAAAGAATAGTGATAATAATTAAACTTGTGCACAGTCTTCTTCTGCTTGAAGTCATGCATGGAGTCATCTTATCCATGTAATCAATGATCTCCTATAACAAACATTAAAATACTCCTAAAATATCTGAAACAACTTACCTGTTTGCAATTGAAACATGCTTAAAACGTGAAATTCTTAATAAAAGATTAACTAAATGATACTAAGAAAATTGGAAGAAAGAAGTGTGATTAGAGGGAAAGTCAACGTCGCTGCTGTAAACCAGTTGTCATATTAAATTTGAAGGCTTGGCTAGAATCATATTTTCTGACAATTACAAGTAACATCAATTGTTTCATAGCAGGAGGTAAATAAGTCATGTCATAATCGAATCGTGATGTTTGGATTGTTACATTCTTAAATAAAAAGAGTTGCGTCTTGATTAATGGCTATAGCTTTTTACTTAACGATAAATGTTCGATCTTAATAATTGATATTAGATTCAAAGTCATGAGTTTGATTCTTGGTGAATAACTGATTTTATTGATAATTTTCTTAAATTGTTTATATTTCTACTTATTTGCAAAATATAAACTAAATATTTATCCGGACAATTGTTGATGAGAGATTGTTTATCTACTTATTTTTCTTATTTATCATTAACATCTTCAAATAGCTTTACATCAGAGAAATGCAACTAAGCATTATTGAATCATGTAAAGCAAAAGCATTTATAGATATGTTTTTCTTGAATATTGATCAGATGTTCTAAAACTTATGTTATGTTTATGATTGTTTGGAAAATCATGAGAAAGAAGATAAAGAAAAACTCAGTGAATATTTAAAATGAAGTAAGAGGACATGGGCTTCAACGCAAATAAACTAATCCGTTAAATAAAAGTTGGTTGGATAGGCCCATTTAAATAAAACATTATAGGAAAGCCTGACAGGTTCCTTACCTAAGTGCTTGCTTTTCTAAACTTTTCTATATTCTCAATTATGTTTGTTGCTTTTCATAATAGATAGCGTTGGATTAAGATTAATCATTTTTTTTTCAGAAAAAAAAAACTACATAATTTTACTTGAAAACTCATATTTTGTGACCGTCAGAAAAATTAAGGTCATATTTTAAAACTTTTGTAATCATAAAAAGATATAACATGCCATTTTTTTTCTTAAAATAACTTATGATTATTAAAAAAATATGAGTCTGGTTATTGAAACTCGCACTTTTAATATAAAAGATTTTAATTTTTATTGCTTTTTTAATCATAAATATGAATAATATGATATATTTAATTTGATCAATAATATATACATTTATATTATGTGTCAAACTATTTATAAAAGTTGTATTTATTTTCAATTCAGTTTCACATTAATAGGTGTCATTTTGTATTTTGTTATGACAAAATGTACCAAGATGTAGGGAACTGCCACAAATATATATATATATATATATATATATATATATATATTGAAAACATTTTTTATAACAAAAAGATAATTAAATTATAATTATTGTAGTTTTAAAAAATGTTTAAATTTTAAAAAATATAGTTGAATTTAAAAAAAAAAAGTAATTAAAATTTAAAAATATTATTTAAAATATAAAATTGGTAAACACTTATTCATTCAAGATTAAGCTTTAAAAATAAATTGTGTATACAAAAAAATATATAAAATAAAAACTCTCATTATTAATATTTTAACTTCTAATTAGGTATTGTAAACATTCGCTTAAGTTCGTATTTTGATCTTGAAAGTTTGATGCGGACTTAATTGGGATGCAGACTTATGAAATTTTAAGAATCATATTACAAGATGAAATATTACGAGTCATATAATTCAGTTTGGAATATTATGGGTGTTGTTGGAAATTTGTAGGGATTGTAGAAATATGATATATATATATATATATATATATATATATATATATATATATATATATATATATATATATATATAAT
>Ga0099822_1011573_pt1 | contig 10732 bp, 3 predicted proteins | sample CowpeawhiteBW_FD_76839 | JGI IMG/M metagenome (GOLD analysis project Ga0099822, IMG submission 76839) | Root nodule microbial communities of legume samples collected from California USA - Cow pea white BW | ecosystem: Host-associated > Plants > Roots > Nodule | place: USA: California | collected... | reverse complement strand
TGAATGTGGTGAGAAAACCAGAGAAAAGAGGAAGGTTGAGAAGAAGATGAAGAGTGTGGACTGCGAAAGAGAGGAGAAGAAAAGAGAGACAGAGAGAGAAAGAGAGAGAGAAACTTTTTGAAGCTGATAATAAATGCATTTAGAATTTTTTTTAAAACGCTGAAAATCGTAGTTGATTGACACGTTAGCTATTTTTCCTTTTGTAGAATGAAAATTTTGAAATGAAGTGGGTCAGATATATTAATTTATAGAGAAACTTGCCATTTGTTAGTTTAGAATTGTATATAGTATTAGATTATGCAAAGCGACATAAGGATGCAAATATGAAACATATTATGTTGAATTTGGAAACTACCTAGACGCACATGCATATGAGTATTATAAATTTGAAAAAGCAAGGGGATAAATATTATGCATTATAAATTGTGACATGAATCCAAAGTGGATCCATGCTACGTTTCATGTGAATGTCAAAATGATATTTACCTTAAACTATGTGCATGGTACCATGCATGAATGAAGACAAGATGTGGATGTAATTCATTCTTATGGCTCAAGTGACACTTATTTACGTGATATGTTAATACAATTGTGATGCACTTATTAAAAAAACATGCATGACATTCATCTAACTAAATTGCTTAATGAGATGTAATGCATGTATGTGCCTCAAAAGACCCTTATTTCCTTGATATGTTGATGCATATGTGACACAATTTAAAATTAACTACTTAATTTTATAAAAGATCAAAAGATTAAAAAAATATAAAAAAAAATGCATGCTCGCTTTGTGTCTTAGAAAGTCTAGAGAAAACCTATTTTATGGTCTATGGGCTTTTACATGATAATTTCAGGGATAGTTCTAAACAATCTCATAAGCCTCTAGAGCTAAAGTCAACCTTAGGACATAATCCACAACGATAGGCGACCTAACAGATGTGGCATGTCAAGAGGAAGAGAACTTTAGATGAAGTCTTCACAATAGTCAAGCATATCCGAGGTCTAGCATTAAATCATTGGACTTCCACTCCTTATGGCTAACTCAGGTCCAGGTATGGGACCCCAATATTAAAATGAATTCACTAGCTTAACATATGTAGTGAGTGAAGGGAACAACCTAACACTACCCAAACCCACACCTACAAAATAACCAGAAAATTCCCAAATAGATATAACAATTGTCTTCTACCCTAGGGTTCAATAATTTCAACAATATAATCATATGAGTACATCAAAGCAAGTAAAGATGACAACAAGACAAACAAAAATAGATAAATATACATGAAGTAAAACAAAAGACATGGGGAAAATGAATATATAAAAGAAACCTACCTTTTGCACACTCAAGTAGTAGGATCAACTCTAAAAAACATCACCATCTATCACAACCAAAATCGCGACGGGGCAATAAAAATAATTTAAAAAATACAGAGGAGTCGCCACCATAGTTTATTATGGAAAACTATAGAAAAACCTTAAAAAAAGAATAGTCTTCGAAACCAAATTTGGGTTCGGGAGTCGGTTACGTGTGAGGAAGGTATTAGCACCCCACAACATTCGTTCTTAGACGGTTCCCTTTAATTAAGCATGCAAGATAAAATAGATTTTTAAAATATTTGTTGTTCCCCAAAAATCAAACAAAATAAATACATATACAAAATAATAAAGATAAAAAACGAAATTATTTTTTCATTTTCTTGGTCTGCCAAGGATTGTACCTCACTCCTACATATTTCCATCTAGAAAATCGAGGATCACGTAGTTATTTGTAAAATATTATTTGAGATGATGAGTTAAAATTTGAAATTTTAATATTTTTAATTATCAAGGGAATCTGAGATTCAACATGATACAAATCTTAGTTATCAAGCAAATCCAAGACTTGACATGATATTATATAATTATATAATTTATAATTTATAATTTATAATTTTTATATTTATATTTATTTTTTAAAATAAGAGAATTAAAAGCCTACGAAGGGGTATTTTAGTTATCAAGCAAATCCAAGACATGACGTGATATTATAGAAAAGAAATAATATAATTTATAATTTTTTTTAAAACTAAGAGAATTAAAAGCCTACGAGAGATATTTCTAATTACCAAGATAAAAATAATGGCATCCAAAAGAGAAGAAAAGAAAAAGGTCGCACATATAAATTAAGTTTCACATGGATTAATCACTCAAATAGAGACGTTCATTCACAATCAGAGTTGTTGCTACAATCGAATAATAAGCTTCAATCGACACATTTAGCCATATAATGGGTCAATCAGTCATACACTTGATATTATAATAGAGTAAAGGAGTCAGGATTCACAACCCATTAATTTTATTATGCTCATCAATACATGAATAACATTAGGAGCAAAAAAAAAAATTACCTTTCAATGCCACGAATAGAGCAAATCCAACTAAGAGAATAGTGAGGTGATCCCTTTGCATGTGTGCTCTGGTAATAAAAAGGAAGAGAAATGTCAAATTTATTTCGGTCTTGCATTAGAGAGATTTTATGCTTATATAGACACCTTGAGATACTACTGAAATCCTAGTTTTTAATTATAATGAAATATATGAGCAGAGAATTGGTCCCAATGAAACGTATTATAGGAATAAGATCATAAAATAATATCCAGGGTATTGATTATAATTATTATCAGAAATATTGTCTCTAATTATTATAATAATATCTTCTCTGATTGAAAAAATCTCAATGAGACACATCTAGTGATGTCAACAGGTCGGGTAGGGTACGGGTAGTAGCTCCCCCGTAACCTACTCGTTGGATAAATATTCGCCCCATACCCGTACCCATATCCGTTAGGTACCCGTTATGTGGGTACTCGCATAAATTTTTAATATCCACTAATATCCACGGTTACTTGCAAGTATTTACAAAAAAATAAAATTAAATATTTAAGAACAGATTTTAATTGTAAATTCAAATAAAATACTATACATAACATTCATAAATCTCAAACAAAGTCCAAATAACTCATTTAAATAATGTTGAATGACAATTTACAAAGAAATGATTTTTTTTAAAACTAATTGATAAAAAAATAACTCATTCAAAATCAATATATTAATATTTTAATCAAATTTTTTATTTATTTATATTTAAATTAGAGTATAGCGGGTACGAGTATCCACGGGTACGGATACTATGATACCTGTACCTGCCCCGTTAACATGCGAGTATAAAAAATATTCGTATCCGTTACCCGCGAGTATCCATTTACACTATCCATTTGCTACCCGTTGCTGGTTTTATCCACGGATACCCATGGGTACGAGTTTTTTTGACATCCCTAGAAACATCACATAGGCATAAAATCAAGATATTTATTCTAATTATTATGAAGAATATTGCTTCTAATAATTAGAATAATATCTTTTTTGACTGAAAAAATCTTGATATGACACATCACATAAGCATAAAATCAAGATATTTATTCTAATTATTATGAAGAATATTGCTTGTAATAATTAAAAGGTTTAATTACATGGATGGTACCCGCTTTGGTAGGAGTGTGTCAATTTGGTACCCGTGGGAAAAAAAGTGTCAATTGCGTCCCCACTTTTGAAAAAGTGCCTCAATTAGGTCCTTTCAGAAAAAAAAATTAACGCCGTTAACGTGTCACTCTCTGATTTTTTTAATTTTTAATTTTTTTTTAAATTTTTTTTTTTTGCAAAAATTGTGTTGCCACATGTCAAGTCCCTGTTGTGACACATGGCAATGTCTGTGACACATGGCAAGATAATGCCACGTGTGGAAAATGTCATTGTACTTAATTGAAATCAGTATTTTAAAAATTGGATTCTTCCTTCTTTTTCTTCTTTTATTTCTTTTATTTCTTTTTTTAATGCTGAAAATTAAAAAAAAATTATTTCACCTCTTTTTTCTTACCTACCATCAATCAAAAACATTTTTTATTTTATTATGTTTAAAAAAAAACAAATGCATTCACCTAGACGAAGTTGGATGTTGACATCTTTTAACTCTCTTTGGTAGTCCTTTTATTTGTTTTATTTTCTTGTTTTGTATTTTTCAAACTCCTTGAAGTTTTGTATATTGTTTTGTATTTTCTTTGACCTCTTTAGTCAAGATTTAGATCTCACAACGTTTTTCACATTGTTTGTTCTTCTTTGCTTAAGTTATTGGAGTTCTTTGCCAAGTCCTAAAGAGAATTTTCATGAGTGGTAAATGACGAGAGTACATTCAAGAAACAACCTATAAGTTTGATACACACGTGGAAAATTGAGTGAAACACTTAGAAAAATAAAAATTTGTTAGGTTTATAACAATGTAAAGAATTATTAAGGTTGGGGTAGGATAGCTGAATAGACTATAACAACTTCATATTCTTTCATATCTGTTTCTTAAATCACTTGATGGAACAAAATTCATGCTACCTATCATTCTTACAAATAGTTTTCAAAAGCTATTTTGCGGAATCGTTTTGAAGAACGAAAAAAAAAATCATACGCACCTATAAATTCTTGATCAAATAATAATTCAAAGCTAATTAAAAACACAATAAAGCACATTTACAACTTGCAATGATTTATCACCAGAAATCAAAGTTAGGTTCAAGAAATCAATGTTTAGTTTAGAACAAGCTCAAACTAAAAATAACCTATGAGAAGAAAACAAAACAACTACCATAAAGAGGAAGAACACTTACCGAAAAGAGATCATGGCTCCTACAAAAGAAAGAACGATTTCAACCATAAAAAAGATGATGGCTTATGCACAGAGAGTAAGCGTTAGAGTGGAAAGATGAATAACATAAATTGTGTGAAGCTTATACTGAAAAAAAAAAACATCGTTTGCGATAGGAAAAGAAATGAACTCGACAAATGATGAAAATATGAAAGAGGCGGGAAATAAAATACGGTAAAATAAAAGAAGTTATACATTAACTGACTATAAACATAACGTAAATTTAGAAATTTTAATAGGATAACGTCAGTTTTCTTAAACTATCAGAAAATAAATGCTACTATAAAACATTTTTCTTGTAGGGTATGACCCCTCAACCTATTAGTGTCGAGCCCTCCCACCTAAAATTGCTTAGCTCTCTCATCTAAAATATCTTCCGCTCCTTTTTAATACACAACCATCAAGAATTAAAAACAACACAAACCACACAAATAGAGTACACTATCATTCTTTTAAAAGTATAATTCATTTATAAAGTAACGATAAATGTAATTACACATTTTATAATCATATCCATCATCTAATTAATATTAGTCAATAATCAAACTCATCATCATTACTGACATTTAACTCTATTCTTAGAAGACTGATACGTTGAATTAAACTTAAAGATTTTGCATTTTTCGTACTATCATTCACTCATATATAGAGCTCCATAAGTCTTCCTCATATGATATGGTGAATTCATTATAACCTACTAGCACTACACTTTTTTAGTTTAGACAACACTAAATTTGACCACGGGTATAAAATTGTTGCCTAAATATAGAATAGGCAACAATTCCATGAATGTGGCTTAAAAACTATAAAGACAATAGTTTTTAAAGTGTAGATATACAAAAAAACGTTATCTAAAATAAACTTCAAAATTTTGTTATTGAAAGTTAAAAAACAAAAAAAAATGTTTTTTTCTCTACCTCATATTTAGATGGAAAAAGAGTAAGTGGCTCGTTCCCTCCTTTATCACACTATTATCTCCTTCAATCTCATACACCCAAACTAGATCTCGTTGCTAGCCCTAGCGCCTCCTCACACCGGTCATCGTCTCCTTCTATCACTACCAAAAAAAAAACAAAAATTAGGTATTACCAATGATCCAAATCCGTTGGAAACAACCATTTTCCATCGGTAAATGACTCATAGGTAATATTTACCGTCGGATTATGACTATCGGTAGTTACCTACGGATATATCCATCGATAATTATCGAAGGAAGAGTTTGTTGGTAATACCGAAGGATATATCAGTTGGTAATTATCGACGGTTAATATCCATCGATAATGTCGAGTGTATGTTTTGGACATTTTTGACGGATTTGGCGATAGATATATCCATCGGTAAATTGAGTTTCATTTTCTAGTGCAATCTGCAATTCCGACATCCCAATGTGAAATAAACAATCAACCACTAGACCTGCAATCTCATACAGATACACAATCGGACCTGCAATTACAAACAAATATCTTACAATATGTCTGTATTTACCACACAAACATCAATTACAATATGTCCACATATAAAAGTAAAAGCAATCCAAACAAACATCAATCGTATATGATCTCCAATAAGTACTGTATCAAGACATAATAAAAAGAAACACGTAATAGAGTCCTAATAATCTACATAATCATCTGAATTATTTTCTTCTTCTTGAGGGTCTTGATGGTGATGGGATTGTGGCTGGACTATGGTGGGCTGGACTATAGTGGGCTAGACTACGGTGCCATTCTAGGGCAAGAAGAACTCAAATTACTCCATTCATTCCATCAATTTCATCCAACTTTTGTGCTCTAGATGCTTAGAAGTGACTAAACTCCTATTTCATTGGGGTTGAATGTAATGAACTTGTACTCTTTGTAATTTTTCTATGCAATATAATTTTTGTCTTTGTTCATATGTTTTATCTCAATTATTCATGTGCATGATGGAAATCTTTGCTATTTGGTTGTATCTAATCATTGAAAAATGAATTGAAACTTAACCTTTGATAGAACAACCGTGAGATTGGGTTCTAGGAATATACGTAATCTCTAGGTCATTCTAGACATCATATTTTAATCTTAATGCAAGTCTTGTGTTAAAATAGTTAAGGAATTAATGTTTTGGCACATTGACTTAGAACTTGCCTCTTAGGAATTAGGGCTATTATGCTTATGATGTGAATGTTTTAGCAAGATAGAGATATTGTGAAGGAAATATTGCATTATTATGGTTCATGAAATCCAAGCTTAGTGAAGTCTTTCCTAAATTATTTTATAAATTTATTCTTTAGTAATTGTGTATGTTTATCTTATGAATTAAATCAACCATTAATGTTGTCACCATTGATAAAATTAGTAAATAAGTATAATTGGACAAACAAATGCAAATCCCTTGGGAAAATGATACTTGGACTTCCATTTTACTACTTGTAACGAATTTGTACTCTTGAGAAGTTAAGATCCATTGTACACGACTCTGTAGCGGTTGCTACATTGTTCTTGTTTTCAATATGCTTAGATCCTTTGTTACAATTGTCCTTTCTCGATCAACGTTATATTATTTCCTATCTTCTCTTTCAATCATTTAAAAGTGAGTAAATAGCTGGTTTCTAATGAGTTACATGTTCGTCTTATGACATACTTCACAAGTGGACATTGATTAGTCAATAACGTAGGATTTTGCATCACATATGCAACATACTCTAAAACTATGGATGTTACTCATTTGTTTTTACTTTTGAAGGCTATCTCTAAATAGTGTTAGCTAAGATAACAATACTTTATCAATACATTTTAAATTGATTTTTAATTAGAGTAGTTTAGTGTAGGTTAAATCGATGCTAATGCCTAAAGAAGTGAAGGGGAAAAACTTATAAAGGTTGAAACTTGGGAAAGTTAGATGCTTTATAAGCATGGATGTCACATTCGATAAGACTTAAATGGTTATGATGTGTAGAGATCCATAAAAAAAGGTAAGGGGAAAGCTCATGTTGAGATGGAGACTTCTGATGTTGGATCAAATCATCCAGAGGGGTTAGACAATGAAGTATTAAACAATTGAGAATTTGTTAGAATCATGTAGCGAAATGTTTGCATATGGACAAAAACCAAGAGGGGGTGAATTGGTTTAATTAATAAAAATTAATACTTTAAAATTTTTCCCACCTTCTGAATGACTTATTTGAATAGATCATTCCTTTAATCTCAAGACTCATCTGCTTCTAGTCATGTATATGCAGATTTTCCTATATGGTTCAAGAATCAAGTATATACTTGAAAATTAATTTACTTTTTCAATATCTAATAAATAAAATATGGCATTGAGTTTGTGTTGTAATGTAGGTTTACAATGAGCCTTTAAGTGTGATAAACCAACACTTGAGAGATTTATCGTTAGGTCCTTTTACTGAGGTTAAAGAATGGCATATGCTTTATGTCATGGGTATAAGTTCCACATTGATGCATGGAGTCAAGGTAAATTTTTTACTTTGACTTCCTTTCTTCTCAACGTGTATAAAGATTTTCTCGAACAAGGGAAAAAACGAGTTAAAAACCCTTTTATCCCCATTGGTGCACTTGTTATTGCTGGTGTTCTCACAACTGGCTTAATCAGTTTTAGACAAGGTAATTCTTAGTTAGGTCAAAAGTTAATGAGGGCTTGTGTGGTTGTTAAAGGTGCTACAGTAGCGCTCATGGTTGGAACTGCCTTTTATTATGGAGAAAATCCATGGTGATCGAGTTAAATTTATAGTGGCCGGGAAAAAAGTTAAACTTTATAAGTGTGTGGTTTCCTGTTGGTTTTAGTTATATTCATGTGATATCTTATTTTGTCATTTAAAGACCAAAACCCTTGCCAAACATCTCACCTTTTAAAGTTTTACAAAAAAAAGGTAAAAAAATAATAAATAGTGGGGTTTATGTAAAAGGGCTAATAGACGGAGGTGAAGATGATTTCTACTGGATCATTAAACACATATAAAAGATAAAGTACAATACTTCAAGCACTCCCAAGAAAGTAATTGTGTTTTATTGTGATTGGTTTGATCCATCACGAAGAGGTACAAAAATTGGACTTTAAATACCATTTTGTTGATATTCAGATGGATAAAAGATAGGTGTCGTATGATCCATTTATAATTGCTCACAATGTAAGGCAAGTATATCATGTCTCATATCCACCATCTTGATATAGGTTAACGTGGTTGTTGTGCCATAATAAAAAATAAACCTAGAGGTCGCATAAAAGCTAAAAATGTAGATGATGATGTGCCTATCAAGAAGACCAGGTTTCACACGTCAATGAAATCATAGAAGTTGAACCTATTTTAGCCTTCCAAGATTTAGAAAATGGTGTTGAAGTAGAAGATGAAGCAACAGAAGAAGACACTGAAGAAGAGGAAATTCAAGACAATGATTTAGAAGAAGAAGATGGTGAATTAGAATTTGATGATAACAAATCAGAAAAAGACAATGAAGAAATGGAATTAAATGATGATAGTTCTGAATAGGTGTACAATAATTAAATAAATGACTTGTATTTCATATATTATTTTTTTTATGAATATAGAAGAAAAAGTAATGTATTATGTGTTTCTTCATAACCAAAATGTAATTATGGCAAGGTTATCATATATTGGTGGTGTGCTCAATCAGTGAATAATTGTTTTTGAGTTCTTGGTTTTATTCTGGATTCATGGTTAATGCATCTAAGGATATTGTGTTCATAGGTGAGGAGAAGATAGAATAGTCTCAAGTTAGTATACCAAGTGTAGGGATGTCAAAAAAATCCGTACCCGCGGGTATTCACAAATAAAACCTGTAACTGATAGAAAATAGATATTATAAATGGATGATGAGCATATCATATATAGATATATTCATGCATTAGTTTAGGACATTTTTATTCATTTGTGCATTATTGGACTCATTTCATCATGCATTATCTAGTTTCGGATTATACATTTGGATTGGTGTGTTGTTTGTGTAAACAGGTATGAAAGGAGTAAGTTAGACGCAAAACAACATGTTCCACAAGTGCCTGGTGGAGTCTTCCACAACTTGTGGATTTGGCTTCAGAAGATGCAAGTTTCAAAACAGTTTGTTCCATAAATGCCCGGTGGATTTTTCCATGACATGTGGTTTTGTGCAGCGAATTGGAGGATACAAAACAGGGTGTTCCACAGGTGCCTGGTGCATTTTTCCACGACCTGTGGTTTTGACTTCAGAAGATCATGCGCAAAACAGAGTGTTCCGTAGGTGACCTGTGGATTTTTCCACAACCTGTGGATTTTCTAGCGAGAAACTTAAAGATTACGTGGACTCAAAAAGATTTAAAAGAAAAAGAAAATATAAAGAGGAGAGATAAGGGGGAAACGGTTAGAGGAGAGAGAAAGTGATCTTAGCAAAGAGGAACGTGAAGGAAAGATAAAGGAGGAACGTTCACGAAAAAGAAACTTCTTCTTCTTCCTCTCGATTTCGTCTATTGTTTTGGCTACCGTTTAAAGTTTTTTATTTTCAGTATGCAAAACTAATTTCATTTTGTTAGAGGATTGATGTAAGATTTTGAATTATAAGTTCTACTCTTTACATTTGATGTTTTGTTAATGTTCTTCATCTCAGTGCTCTGTTTATGGTTTTATCATTTATTTATAAGCAATTTCACAATTGAGAAATTGGGGATTGTTTGCGATTATAAACAAGACATTTTAGATTATGTCACAATTAGGAAATTGGGCGTATCTAATTAGTTTGCAATAGAGATTATTATTGATTTTTCATGATTTTATTGAATTTTTGTAAACTGACCTAAGGAATTAGGGATTCGAATTCAATAAATAGATTTTACCTACTAAGAGATTAGGGGTAAAATAGGTCTAAGTGAACTCAAGTGGATGATTATATTACTTGCATCAATTGAAAAGGAGTAGAATTTTATAGGAAAAAGTACGAAATCAATCCTCTAACGATTCTTCTCTTGATTAAAGTTTTTGTTATAAATTTTATGCTTGCAATTATATTGATT
>Ga0099822_1011567_pt1 | contig 10737 bp, 3 predicted proteins | sample CowpeawhiteBW_FD_76839 | JGI IMG/M metagenome (GOLD analysis project Ga0099822, IMG submission 76839) | Root nodule microbial communities of legume samples collected from California USA - Cow pea white BW | ecosystem: Host-associated > Plants > Roots > Nodule | place: USA: California | collected... | reverse complement strand
TTACTTATATAAAATAAATAAAAATATAAAAATAACTTTATAAATATAAAAACACAAATAAAAAAAAAAATATATATATATATATATATATATATATATATATATATATATATATATATATATATATATAAGATAAAAATATCACTGATATGATTCACAATTGGGGTTCAAAAGAGACAGAAATAAAAGAAGGAAATCTAAAACTTAGATAGGATACCAAGAAAACTAGAGCAAAAAGAAAAAAGAAGCTAGAAAGTAGGAAGTGTAAAAGACAAAAGGAATATCTAAACTTTTTGTGGTTGGTGATATGAGACAGAGAGAAGGGAGAAGGAAAAATAAACAAACAAAGAAGAATGCCTATGATATAGCATGAAGCTTGAAACTTGTATTTTTGAGGACCTAAGCAAAGTTAACACAACAATACAAAACTAAAGGTTTTAGCTTCTACTGTTATGGTCCATTGTTTTATTGTACTTATGGGCTTCATGCCCTCTAGTTTTTACTTGTAAACAAAACCATAGATAAAGGCTTTTCTGCTACATTTTCCAAACCAAAATGGAAAGTAGAATTTGAAGTTCTCCAAACTGAAATACCAATTCTCTCTCCTCTATTTCTCTTTTCTTTTTCTTTTTCTTATACACTTACACTTATACTTATATATCAGAGACTCAGTTCCAAATCTTTCTTCATTCACAATTCACATACACCAGAGTCACACTGGAAAGTCTTTCTACAAGTATAAACAAAATGTTTCTTTCAAAACTAGTTATCACCAATGCATTGATGCTAATCCTTTTCCTTTCCATGTATGAGTCTGAGGGTGCATCTAATTCTTCTGGCTCACTTAGTGTTGTTAATGGTGCTAACATTAATCCACCATTGGCTCATCAGACAGTGAATGTGTCTGTGTATTATGATAGCCTTTGCCAATCTTGTGCACAATTCATTATTCGGGATCTGAAGAATGTGTTTGACAGCAATCTCATCAGCATTATGAATCTTCGGCTTGTTCCTTGGGCCAAAGCTTACATCAATAAAACCAACAGTTCCATATCATGTCAGGTTTAGTTTTATCTTTGCTTTGCTGCAATGAAATATCACAGGCTTAAGTCTCAGAAATTTGAGAAAAAAATCAGTGTATTTTTGTTTCAACTTATGATGAGAAGAAAGCAAAGGTACATGCATTTAAGCATCTATGGAAATATAAAGTAAAGTATTCTTACATAAATGCTAGGACTAGGAGTTATGGTTGTCTCTGCTATATTTCGGTTGTTTTAATTTAGTTTAGTTTTTCTGATCTGTTAATGTTGCCTTTTTCATGATGTTTTCACTTATATATGGGAAGAGGAATTTAACTTTACCAATGTCTTGTAATTTTTTCTCACTCAATTATGCAGTCAATAAACTTTACTGTTGCAGTATTTCTGATATGTCAGAATCTGCAATCCATGCACTAACTGCAGAGAATACTTACACAGTGTATGATTGCAGGAAACGAGATAAAGAGAGGGAGATTTTAATACTTTATTATAGTTAAGTTAACTTTAGCAGAAAGAAAAGAAAGTAAAATTTGTGATTTAAAACAAGTATAATGATTAAAATACTCTTATGTCATGAAATTTTAAGAATTTGAGTTGGGACTAACTTAAGCCTAAAAGATCAAACTTGTAAAATAAAAACAAAATGTTGAATCAAAATCCCTCTCATATTTCTTTATCAGTGACTCATACTTATACACTGCATGGCAGAATGGGCCAGATGAATGTGAGCTAAATTCATTGGAATCATGTGCCCTTAATCTTTGGCATAAAGTGGTAAGTATACTATTAATTTCCCTCCATAGTTAACAGGGACACAGAGAAACCAGACCTCTATGGTAGTAACTTATAATGATTTCAATAATTCTAATGGATCTGAGATATCTTCAATAATACTGTAATGCAGGACATACAATATGGATTGATCAACTGCTTTGAGTTTCTGGCAATTAAGGGAACCATTAACAAATGGAAGGAATACTGTTTAGACCCATTGGGTTTGCCTACGGAACTTCTTCTGATTTGCTTCAACATGGGAAATGGAACACAGGTTTCTTCTATTACTTTTCTATTAGCTAAAACCTTAATGGTTCTGAACTACTTAATAACTTGTTCTGGTGTTACATTGTGAAATTTGAATTTTTATGCAGCTTGGAAAAACATATATTGATCAAATTGCACATCTTTCCCCATCTCCTTCATTTGTACCATGGGTGGTGGTGAACAATCAACCAATTGGAAAAGTTAGTACTTTTTTTTGTCTCATACTTTCTAATTGACACACACTTATGATGTGTAGATTATGAAAAATAATTTTTTAACGACTAAATTTTAATAACTTTTTCTTACGCGCTGAAGTGACATTTTTTTAAGTGACTTTCTATTATTTTATTTTCTGATTTTTTATATTTCAAAATTAGTTAAAAAATGTCACTTCAAAATATAAAAAAAGTTGTCAAAATTTAATTGTCAAATTATCTTTAGATTATTGAGAATATACTAATCAAGATTGCTGTTTGTGTGAGTTCAGGACTATGCAAATTTTGCACATTATGTTTGCAAGGCTTACAGAGGAGTTGCTGTTCCAGAAGTCTGCAAATCTAGTTTGAAATGAATGCTACTGAGAAATAAAAAAAAAAAAAAAAATCAGTTATTTAATAATACAGTGTGTGATGGTTCAGAAATTGACTCTGCATAAAATGTTATATCTATAATAGTTAGTAAGGGGGGAACAGAGCTACTTCACGAACAAGATTTGCTGTAGCATGCAAAAAAAAGCAAAATTATCAGAAAATCTACATTCTCCATTATTAAACTTGCATGCTAAATGAAGTGTATTCCAGATACATTCACCTTCTATTAATCTCTCTCTTGGTCCCTTTCTCTTGAACAAAGTTAGAAGACATGTTAAAGAGGTAATTATTTATACAAGCAAGTTCTGAAGGAGTTTATATTCATATTGAAGAAACCTTAACTTATAATCATTTTGTTTAATGGATATTAAGGTCTACTTTTCATCAATATTCAAATATTTTATGATTGTAGTACAATAAACAATATATACTAACAAGTTGTTAGTTTGAGTGAAAATAAATTAATAAGGTATTGAATGAAGTCTCCTCAATGGAAAAAGGGAAATTATTCTTAGTTTGAGTAATAGTATGTTTAAACTCTTTGAATAAAATTTGAAATTGATTATGGTTGGTTAAAAAATATGATCATAAAAAAAACATTACTAAAAGTAATTTGTCCTATTCATAATTACTAAAAGTTTATTAGTAATTTTCTTAATAAAAATTAATGATAATATTAATATTTGTTTTTAGATTCATCTTCAACAATGACATTTATTAATTATTGTTTACGATTTCCTATTCATAATAGTAATATGTCTACTAAATTTTTATAAATACATTTTCCACGAATATGTTTTATGGGTTTTTTTTTATCAGAAGATATATTACAATTATTTAATTTCATCCCACTCAAAAAGCCCTTTTGTTTTTTTAACTTATTGGAGACTTTGGTTGGTATAATGCATCTTCAACAAATAATAGTTTCAAATTAGAATATTAAATGAAAGGCTGGTGAGGGGAGAGGTAAAATAAAGTATATTATAAATTAAGGTTTTTTCTTTTACATTTTTTCTCTTACATCTATTTTTATAGTAACTTCTTTTATCTTTTTTTTCTTCCATGATATCATTTGTTCCGGTTGATCCTTGTTCTAACAACATCGAGTAAAAAAATATTAGAAAGAATAAAACAGACATTAAAATATTATAAAAAGACACTATTAAATTTTAATTCCTTAATTAATGTTAATAAGACAATAGTTACTTTTTCTTTCTCATTTCTCTTCCTTATTTTCTCTCCCTTGTTTATCTACTCTCTACAACAATCTCACCTTCCTTTGTGAAGGTGAGAGAAAATCAATATTTACACATGCTGTTATTTTGCATTTGGCGCAAGGCATACTACAAATTTCAAAATGAATACAATTTTCTACTTACAATAACAAAAACACAGACCATAACTTATGAGCACAAAGAATCTATACAAAGCTACACATCATTGGAATATACAAAAGTTAGTAATCCTTGACCTTTGATTTTAATTTCCCTAAATGGATACTCTTACTAGTTGGGTTCCTTTCCATTCAAAAATCAATTGTCATTAAAAATAATATAAATAATAAAGTAAGTCATAATAATAACGAGTCTTAAGTCTCATAATTCATAAAATGTATAATTCTAAAAAAATAAATCAGAAAAATCAAATATAAATGAAAGGTAATTAATTATTATTACTTATTACCACCAAAAAAAAAATTCATTACCAATCAAATTTAGTGATCAAAAGTTTAGTCATTATAATGATCAATTTAGATACCAATTTATAAAATAAAAAATTATAATTGGTTTCTAAATTGGTAATGACTTGGTCAAATGTCAAGGAAAATAGTTGTTGGGCGAAATCCTTTTGAAAAATTCCATAAGTCAAGGTGGTTTGGGGTCTTTGGGCAAGGGTTGGATTCACTAGGCAAAAATGATTTTGAATGATTCCAAAGAGGTAGGGGAGACTTGGTCATTGAGTGAATATGGCCTTGGGCGAAATTAAAGGAATTTAACTCTAGGGTCTGAATCGTTGGGTGAGGCAAGGCTTTGTTGGACGTGTATACTCCATAGTGTCTCGTTGAGTGAGGGGACAATTCTCTGATTGAGTCTGAGTTTGAAGGAATAACATGTCTCAAAGTCGAGTGAATTGTGTGGTGGCAGGGTGAGAAATCACAATTTTGAGGAAATGGATTGTTATATAGTATGAATTGAGGTTGAGGTTAATGTAGAGCTAGTGTCATTTATGTAGTAAATCTGTTGAGTGGCCTAGAGGATTGATAAGAACTAACCCTGTCATGATGAGTTAGGCGAGGTGTAGTGAATGTCATAATAATGCTATAATCAACTATGAGATCACATGACAGGTGCAATACTTAATGAGCATCTAACTCAATACATAGTTTGAGTCTAGAATATATTTATGATTATAAATATTTGAATGATTGTATTTGGTTTGCTTAAGAATATGAATTGTTAAATTTCAATAGCTTACCCTTTATTTCTCTTAATTGCGATTTTTTTCGTGCAATGATCACATGATACATGTGAGCAGAGGATGATGTATGTAATAATGACACACAAAAAAGTATTGTGCTTTTGAGGAAATAGTTGATATATATATATATATATATATATATATAATGTTTTATGTCACTTTATATAGTTTATGTAATGATTTGATTAATATCAAATCTTGGTTAAGTTGGTTATTACAATTATAATTAATATTTTTTTACTAATAATTTTTTAAAAAAATTAATTAAAATGGACTATTATTTATTAATAAATAACAAATATCTTGTTTAAGTATTGTGATATTTGTACCCACCTTATTGATGAACATATAATTACATACTTACATTTGTTAGCCGTGGTTTTCCATTAAAAGTTTTACTCTTTATCATCACTTGGTCCTATTAGATAATAAACTTTTATAAATATATTTTGTCTTATCCTAAACTTAATTTAATGTTATAAAATTGATTTATTAAGTAAAATTTTGACTTTTATATATATATATATATATATATATATATATAATATCATATAATATAATTTAGTAATATTTTTTTTTATTAATTTGATTTTCTGCACCTTCTTTTACGTTGATGATTCAATATTTTATATTCGTAAGAATAACAAATTATTATAAGAGACAACATAATAGGTATAATAACATTTGTTTCTATGATATTTGATATTATCTTAAAATACAAAATTTATATAATATAATATAATTTTATCTATATTTATAAGAGATTTGGAATGTTTAACCTTTATATGTAATTGGAACTTCATTTGATATCATACTAATCACTTTTGATCCTCTCCGCACTTTTCTCCTTTCCCTGTACTGTCTAAGAATTGAAATAATTGGAACTTGGTAAAAAGTCAAATCTAAACTAACACAAATATTGAATGCATGAAGGTGCATTTATATATGAAAGTTGTTTTCATCCTCTTTTAAGAAAATATTTTATACTATCAACAAACGTTTATAATTTTTTCTTTTCTTTTTTCATCAAACATCTACCTTATTCTATAATTTATTTCTACTTGTAAGACCCACTTTTTCAGCCCTAATGTTTTAAGGCCTAGCCCCATCTCTTGGGTCTAAGGGCCAACCCATAGGGTGCTCCCTTAAAGGTTCCCTTTCAGCCTCTTGACTTTTCATTATGCTCTCTTTACCAAAAGCAGCCACCTTACCCCTCTCCTTTTCCCACAAACAGTGCTTTGCTAGGGTTTGAAGCTCATTCATATTCAAGTTAGCTCAACCTCATTTTTTGCTCCACATAAGTTGTTCTGCAGCTCATACTCTTTCTTCTCCAACTTGTTTTCGTGGTTCCTGTTAGGGTTCACCGTAGTAACCCCGTTTTCATTATGTGCCACTGTTCTTAGCTCTTGAGTTTGCTCCAAGAGTTGTTGGGTTCGTTGACTTAGGTGTCAAAGTCCTTGGCTAGCATTTTTTAGATAAGGGAAGCTAGGGTTTCATCTTTTATGTTATTTTTCCTGTTGTTGGGTTGTTCTGTGTTCCTAGGTATTTGTATGGTGTTGCTGATGGTGTGAAAAATGCACGGTATATGTTTTTGGTTTGAATCTGGTTTGTATGCATGAAACAGTGGCCAGAACTGATATTCTCGCCCAAGCAGGCTTGTCTCGCTTAGGCGAGAATAGTAGAAGCTAGTTCAGGTTGTTGCTCGAGCTCTTGCTCAGGCTGAGGGCTTTCGTTTGAGCGACGAATCATCTCGCTCAGGCAAGAGGGGCTCACCTAAGCGAGAACTCGTGGGAACCTAATGTGTTTCGCTTTAGAAGTAGTTTGGTCGAGGGAGTCTCTCTTTTGGGCGAAGCGTAGTCTCGCTTAGACGAGGGGAGCTCGCCAAAGTGAGAGCTCGCGAAACTTTCAGTGTTTTCTGATGACAATCTCGCCTAAGCGAGAGCTTGTAGTTTGAGCAAAAGGTCTCTTTTGCATGAGCGAGGGTCAGGCTTGAGTGAGACATGTGCGTGTTTTAATGCTATTTTCTTCCTTGTTTTTGAGGGTTGAGTGTATGATTGAGTGGATTTCCCCTAATTAAAGTATGAAACATGTGAGTCTATATGCATGATCTATTTGTGTGGTTTAGAATGGATGGGCTTGGTATGATTATACATATGAAACATGATGTGATGGTTGGTTATATATATTGGCATGAGATTGGTATGCAAGATAATATTATGTTGGTTGGTGAGACATGACTTTAGTATGGTCAGGACGTAATTCCATGAAGGTTTTGTAGTGATGCCTCATGGTCAGGACGTAATTCCATGAATCTCTAGCTGAGATCTCATGGTGGTGCCTCATTGGTTAGGACATAATTCCGCAATTGTTGCGTGGTGGTGCCTCATGGTCAGAACATAATTCCATGACCCTTGTTAGTGGGAGCTCATGGTGGTGCCTCATGATTAGGACGTAATTCCACGAAGGTTCGTGGTGGTGCCTCATTATATAATTTAGTAAGGATTCAAGTAAGGATTGCATCCTGACACTCTAAAGAGTTAGTTAGTCTCATGTAGAGCGTACTGACTCGAGTGGTGAGAGTAGCAGAAGGCCATAGTCTTTGGCAGGATAATGGCCTTAGATGTTTGAAGGCTAACCTTGTGAGTGGTAGGGTAAAACTCATTGGCAATTGGCTCTACAGAGTAGTAGAGGTCACCACAAGTGCAAGTATCCAGTGAATCTGACTGATTATATGTATCAGGATAACCGTGTCTTGAGTCTTAGTGTATTGCTTATCGATCATTATATGCTTGGTGGATGTATGTATGCTTGACTTTTAAATTGTATGTTCAATTGCATGCTAAAAACCTTTTTTACTCTGGCTTACCCTTTATGCTTGTTTGTATGTTCTATGTGTGGTTTTCTCCCTTTACGATGATCATCAATTTATTGATGTGAGCAGGGAACTCCTCGTGATCGTCAAGGTGATGGAGATTTCGATGCGTAGTTATTCTTGGGTTGGATTCCCTGCTTCGGGTGTTCTTTATAAGGCCGAGGCCAATGTACTATCTTGTATTTTAAGTACTGTTCAAATTTTACCTTGTTTAGTCAATAGCATCGTGGTGTGTTTTAGACTTTTCTCCAAGTACCTGGGATTTATGGTAAGGAGTGATATTTATACTCTATGTTACCCTTTATAATAATTTGTGTGATGTTTTATTTAATTATGTTACTATTTAAACGTGGGACGTTAGCCTACTTCTTCTAATGCATGATATTCTAGATTATGACAGAAAAAAAAAAGAAGAAAAAAGTTGTGAGAGTGATCAGAAAGGAAGTTGCTATTAAGTAGATTTTGTAGGAATTTTTTATTTATTTAATACTTTCCCTGTTTCTTTTTGACTGTTTTTTTTATTTTTTATGTAAAAATTAAAGTCCATTAATTGTTTATCCAATAAAAAATATGAGGTTTTTATTCTCTATTTATCTTTACATAATAACAAATATGTTTATAAATTAATAAAACTTTAAATAATATCTTTAACAAAAACAATTAATATTATTTTTAATTTCAAAACATAATAAATAAATAAGTTTAGAAAAGATGATAATTGAAAAACAACTAAAAATATTAACCTAGATGATTCAAAAATATTCATTGACCACTTCGTGTCACATCACATTTAAACTATTGAGGACTTATTATCATCGTATACACCATGGAAGCATTATTCCTCCTCCATAACAATGACATATTATATTAACCTTGTTAATCAAACTCTTATCCACGTGGGAATGTAAAGAAGAAAAATGGAAAGAAAGGGTGAAAACGTGCTATAAAAAATCAACAAATTAAATAATTAAAATTAAATAGTTCTATAATTATAAAGTTACTTATATATTTATTCATATAAATCATTTCAAAAAATTATTGATTTCTTTTATCTTTTTCACTTTAGTATCAAGTGATATTTCTTTTTATTATTTTTTTAATGTTATAGAGATAATATCCTTTGAATAAATCATTATTATATACTTTGAAGTTCAATTTTTTTAAATATTTTAAAAGGTTGAAGAAAAAATATGTATTTAAATTGTCTTTGACCTTGACTTTTAGGCGATGTGAGAATATTGAACACACCGAATAAACCTTTTAAGATTTTATGCTTTATCATCACTTATCACATTAGATAATAAAATTTTATGAATATATTTAATCTTTAGTGAATTCTAAACTTAATTTAATGTTACAAAATTGATTTATTAAGTAAAGTTTTAACATATGTATACATGATTTTCAACACCTTCTTTTACATTTTGATAATTAATTATTTCAAATACTTATGAAAAAATTATAATAGACAACATATATAATAGGTACTAGAGCTGTCAAAATGGGTAACCCGACCTGACCCGATTCGATCCATCACGGATTAATGATTTAGTGAGTCAACCCAACCCGCCTCACTTTTTAGCGAGCCAACAAAATTTGAATTCGGCCCGGTCCACCACGGGTTGACGGGTTAAACGGGTTGACGGGTTAAACGGGTTGGCTCACGGGTTCACTTAATTAAAAAAAAATATTATTTTATTTTTATTTTTTTCCAGTCAAAATTAAATTGTAATTCTAATTAAAATCTAAATAAAATTTAATACAATCAAAATACAAACCAAAATAAAAAAAATACAAATTATTTATGTGTTAGATAAAAAAAACAACCTAACATGACCCAAATGTAAAGTCCAACTTAATAAAAATAAATAAAACACTTGTGTGACCCTTTTATCTGCGGGTTGGTGAGCCAACCCGGCTCACCATGGGTTCAACCCGGATGAGCCGGGTCCTAAATAAGTCGGGTCAAAAATCAACCCGTATTGAAATTTATAAAAAAAATTTAACCAACCCAACCCGAACCCGTGGTGAACCTAGTTGGCTCGCGGATTCCAACCCATTTTGACAGCTCTAATAGGTACAATCAAATTTGTTACAATGATGTGTGATATTATCTTAAAATACAGAATTTATATAATATAATTTTATCTATAGTTATACAGATTTGGAATGTTTAACCTTTCTTTTCGAAACTTCATTTTGATATCATACTAGTCACTTTTGATCCTCTACTCACTTTTCTACATTCCCTACACTAATCTAAGACATTGAAATAATTGGAACTTTCTAAAGAAAGTGAAATCACTTTCTTTAGATTGAATGCATGAAGGTGCATTTTGAAAAGAAAAAAAAAACAGTTGTTTCACATCATTTTCCAATAATATGATACTTATGAGTAGTAAAATATCATAAAAAAAATAATTTTTTGTATTTGAAAAAAAAATAGTAAAGAATAATGTCAAATATAAATGAAAGAATTTTAGATGTGAAAAACTATCACTAGTGCAGAATTGGATTTCTACCTCGCCTTATAGGCCTCGGTTGGCCAGGAACCGAAGCCTATAATGGCGCGGTGACAATTTTGCAATTATAGGCAACTTTTATGCCTCGGTTCCCCTAAAACCCGCTGCCAAAATCAGTTATAGCCCTCGGTTGTAAAAAAACCGAAGCCAAAAGCGATGTTAGGCCTCGGTTAACAAGGCCCGAAGCCAAAAAG
>Ga0099822_1011564_pt1 | contig 10738 bp, 15 predicted proteins | sample CowpeawhiteBW_FD_76839 | JGI IMG/M metagenome (GOLD analysis project Ga0099822, IMG submission 76839) | Root nodule microbial communities of legume samples collected from California USA - Cow pea white BW | ecosystem: Host-associated > Plants > Roots > Nodule | place: USA: California | collected... | reverse complement strand
TATATATATATATATATATATATATATATATATATATATATATATATATATATATATATATATATATATACACATACATATATAGATGTGTGATTGATGAGTATGTTTTTGGTAGTACTTGTTGAGTCATGTTGAATCTATAAATCTATATATGTTAGCTTGAATGTATGATGTTATAAGTATGTGAAAATGGCCACTAATGATGATTGGATAGTTATGTGAAACTTGATTTTTGGGATAAGATATTAGATACGGGAATTATTGTAGGTGTTGAATGATATGATATATGTTTGATTTGAATACAAGTGTAAATATGTATTTCATATCTATATGATTGTGAATATGATGTGCTTAAGTGTGATTAGGCCATGTTAGGATAATTGGATATGTGGTTTGGGTGCTCTGGTTGACGTGCAGTTTTTGGGGTCATTAGAACCTGTCTTGGGGTCATTACTGGTGTTGTGCCTAGCGGCACGGGGCACACCGCTAGGCGATAACATGTTGAGATTGCCAAGCGGTCTGCGCTATAATGACGCCTGGCGGCGCTTAGGCACCGTTAGGTGATAGCGTAGAGAGCAGTGTGTTCTGTTGGCTTATGTTTTACGTGTTTGTGATGTTGGGATTGGACCAAGAGATGCTTGATTGTGTCATGAGTGGGTAGGTTCATGGCTGGTGGTGAACATGTGATAATATGAGCGGGGAGGTTCATATTATAATGCTCTCGTGTGAGGATACGAGCGAGGAGGTTTGTATGTTCTGAGCTCACACTTGAGGATTGCTACGAGCGGGGAGGTTCGTAGTTGTTGGATCACGTGTCTTGGACTACGGGCAGGGAGGTCCGTAGAGTTGGACTACGAGCAGGGAGGTTCGTAGAGGCAGGACCACGAGCGGGCAAGTTCGTGGAAGCATGTATATCTTGGGTCCATGGTCAAGTATTGGTATGGTGTGCATGGAATAATAGGTTTAGGTGCATAATAAGACATAGAGTCTTACATGACTCGTGGCTTGTTTCTTTGGATGTGCGTGGTCTATGAGACTTTGGGTGATATCTTAAGGATGGACTTTGTTGTGGCATTTATTGAGTTGTGACTCAGAATGGTATCTCTTGAGTTGTGGCTCAGGATAGAGGGTAAACACATGACATTCCTTGAGTTGTGGCTTAGAATGACATCCCTTGAGTTGTGGCTCGGGATGGCGGATGGGCACGGGCATTCCTTTAGTTGTGACTTAGATTAGGGAGTTCGGTGTGAGTGTTGGAGTTGTGGCTCGTACAGATGGGTCCAGAAAGATTGCCCTCTTCGACGTTAGCCAACGAGTTTGGTAGTCTTGGAGCAAATACGAACTATGGTTCGTATTAGGAACTCTACCTGGCATTATGGAGTATGGTCTGTAGTAGGTTTCTCGTGCGTGTTCTAAGAGTTGTGGCTTGTAGGTGGAAGCAGCAAAGGGTATCTTGAGGTTATCATCTAAAGACGTAGAACATGGATAACATGGTAGTGGCCGTGTGGTATGGAATCAAAGGATTGAGTTCTTTTGATGAGTGTATGTATATATATTTGAATTGTATATATAATTTAATAATGTTAGCTCACCCTATCTGCTTGCGTTTGGTGATGATTGTATAATGCGTTACACGAGAGTATATGATGTTGCAGGTGGTGCTGGTGAGGCATAGATCTAGAGCGGGGATGCTTAGGGATTTGATTTTGTTGTTTACTTTAATTACTTCTTAACTTGGATTTTGTTTTCCCAGTTTTGGAAATGTAAACACTTGAAGTTTAAATTATATTGTTTATGAGTGACGATTAAAAAGGATTTTAATTTCCCGTGTTTTGGGAAAGACATTTAATTAAACATGACTTTGTTATTCCTTTTATTTTATATTATTTAAAACTTAGTAATATCCGACCGGAATGTTACACACCATAATAAAATCTAGTCACGAGACCCATGGAATTACGCTAATCACATACGTCGCTATAGAATCTACTCACGAGACCCATGAAATTTCGCCAAACACATACACCACCATAGAATGTTCTCATGAAACCCATGGAATTATGCCATAAACATACTTTACTTCATCATACTTATTCCATACAACTTAACTCATCACATCAAAACACACAACAACATTGGTCGTCAACCATTCATAATTCACAACACAACAACATGCCTCCTTCACATTTCACATCATGCCTTTCAAATAAAAAGTACACCCCCAAATGGTTCATATGCTTTTACCGAGTCCCAAATTAATATGCACATTCTCACACAAGTATTTAAAGATGCAAAATGGCAACTTAATAACATAGGTACAACTATTTAGGGATTTAGAAATAAAACTCTAGCTTGTGCAAAACTCCCAAAATTATGTTTTTACATTCAAATTAAAGATAATGGGATTACATTAATAGGAGAATTGTAGAAAAGGATTTGCATCAAAAAAGAATCAAAGGTCAAAGATATCAACATTCTAATCTAAAGGTGTAAGATTTGGAAAAATTTAGAATAAATAGAAATCATTGGAAGGAATTAATGACTTTATTAAGATTGTTAATTTATTTAATTTACTGAATTATGAAATATTGGGATAATTATTTAAGTGATTTAATTTGTGGTTTTATTTATTTTAATTATTTTATTTAGTTATATTATGCAGAGGATATATGTTTATATATTAGTAATGTGCATAATATCAAGATTGAACATTTAATTTATCATTGGCAAGGGCATAGGTACGAATCTTGGATGGCCAAATATATCTTATATACTTGTTAAGATTTTTCTTTCACTCTCTTCCGTGTCATTAAATTCATGTGCATGGCTATTAAAAGCCACTCTCTCCATTCACATTTGATATAGTATTATATATATATATATATATATATATATATATATATATATATATGTGTGGTTGTTTCTTTTGTTAATCTCTGTAGGTACAAAATCCATTTTTTATCTTTTGAAAATCTTTGCTGGCATAAAATAAATTGCCAAGAATATTATATTTATCCTCTAGAATATTAATAGAAAAATATTAGGGATGTAGTAATTATAGATTAAAAGATAGGATTTTAGGAGAGGGGATAAAATACTTTACTATTTCTAAAATGTGCAAATAGAGCTAAGGAGAGAAGACAACAAAAGTTTAACATTAAAAAGAACCTATGAAGAACGGAGGAGGCTGTGAAAGAAACTGTATCGGAGAAAGTAATCCAGGTAGGGGAAGTTACATCTTATTTTCGTTTTTGCTCTCTTGTTGTTTCTGTTATGTATGAACACACCACAATGATTGAATGTTTTCTTATTTTCTTTCACAATTGCTATGGTTTCCTGGTATATTGATTACGTTAAACATATAAGTGTGAGGGGTGGGTTCTTCTTGATTCTCTATGGATGTGTTGCATGAATCATATAGAAAGAAACCTAGGACTACATGAGGTTTTGTAATTCTTTCTTTCATTCTTCTTTTTGTCCACATCGATGGTTTCTAGAATGCATTTTGGAGTATTGGGTTTGCATTGGTAGGTGGCTTTGACGAAGAGGGCTCGCGCTCCACGTTTGTGATGGTAGAACAAGAGCTGCGATAGTGTACAGTACGTGGGTTTTGACTTCATATTTTATTGTTATTTTTGGTGCAGTTTTGATACGTGAATATTAATGCACAGTTTGTGGTTTCCATTGTTGCGGGGTTAAGTCACATGCATGCATGGAATCATTGGGTCGTTTAGGAGGGAATGTAGGAGTATTTTCTCTTTATTATTTTCTCTGCAATTGAGTTTACGTAATAGCTCCTTCCTTAGATGGTAGAGTATTATAATCATTCTCCCTTCTCTTTCTTTTAGATTATAGAAGTGCTTGGACCTTAACAAGGTGGGGGCCAACTTTTGGGTTTCATTAGTAGGATATAAGATGGTGCAATGGTTGGTTAAGGATAGTTTTGCTTTTATTGGTTCAATGTATGCTGCAGCTTTGTCATTCTTTTTACCACATATGAACTTGTTTTACTCCTTTGGTTCAACGTTTGCTGTAGTAGGTTCACTTAGGTAGTTTTGTTTCTTTATTTTCTCTTACCACATGTGTACATGGTTTGGTTGGTTCTGTATATCATAGGTTTTGATGATTGGGGAGAGATATATGGATGAGCACATTTATGAGTGTGGGCAGTATGGGTTTCTCTTCTTCATGGGTTTCACGATTTGTTAAGTTGCAGTGCATGTTTGCCATATATTTTAGTGAGGTCAAGGATGTGTAACCTTTGATGGGATGATTAGACGTGAAGCATTGCACGTTCTCTTTTCACTCTTAATGTGTCAGGACCTATTTATCTTGAACATAAATTGTTTTATGAAAGCAAAACTATTCCAATTTAATTTACACATGTGGGGCCCAATAAGAGTTGTCAAATGTCACGTTTCTTTCTCACCATAGACATAGTCTTTCTTTTTCCTTAGGCTTATGAAAAATGAGGTTTTCCTTTCTTCTTCTTTTATGTGCCGCAGTGGGGTTTTGGTATTGGAAGGAATGATGTGATGGTGTGTATTTTGTTGGCAATGTGTAATTCTCATGTGTTGCATGTTGAAAGCTGTTGGTGAAATTAAGTGTTGTGTGAGGTTTACCGTACCTAGAGACCCAGTGAAGACTCTCTCGCCTATGTGAAGCAATGGAAATGGGTCTTCTACGCCAGTGTGAAGTCGTGGTAGAGGATTCATTTGAGTGTTGTACTCTCTCGCCTGTGTGAAGCAATGAGAAGGGGAAAGATGTTTCACCTTATTTCGGCTCATTGCGAGTATAGTGCCTGGTGTGCGATGCATTGACATTTTTACTCATAATTCCTTGAGGAATAAGGGAGATAGTCTGGCTGTGATAACGGGACACATCGAACCGTCTATTTCTAGGAAACTAGATGTTATTGTGGGGTAAAAGGCCACGGAAAACAAAAGCTTGATTATGATTATTATGTTTAAGGATTTTAGATGAATGTGATAGTTTGTTGGTTTGATATGGTTGTTTGGATGTGGGGGTTGTGTGTTCAAAATAAAGTTTGATTGTGATCTTAATGCTTAAGTGTTACATGAATGAGATGTTGAGTATTATTTGTCGTGTTTTATTTACTACATTCTTTTATATATCATTGTTTATGGTTAGCTTACCCCTATTTGTTTGTTTGTGTGTTTGTTGTTTGTGTGATGATCGTATAACATGTGTGTTATACGGGAGCATATGATATTGCAGATAATTTTTACATGGAGTAGATTGACGAAAGGTTGGGATGGACTCCGGAGTTTTTATAATTTATTTAGTTGTTTTAAATCAGATACTAATAACTATGTAAAATTTTTTTCGCAATTGTTTTTTGAATTTTTTTTACAAAGTGACGTTTTGAACTTTGTAATTTAAATCAAATTAAAAGTTTTTTTATTAGTACATTTTCAATGATAATCCTTTTCCGCTAAACACGATAATTTTCTAACTTTCCGTGACATCCCAAAATTGGGGTGTTACAAAGGAAACCTTACAAGAAAAATTACTCTCACTACAAACTTCAAATTCAAGATCTGACTGATTTAAGTAAGGAACTTTGTGTCTAGGACCCACGGTTAAAATTTTAGCTCGATGCTATGGTTATTGTTACGGGAATCTTCATTTTATGAAGAGGGCACATAGCAGGAAACTGGGTTGCACCCAATGATAGGAATTGACGCTCAACTCACGAAGTTAGGGGGTTCCCTATCAAAGTGGCATTCAGAGGTAAAAATACAGCTCAACGCTGTCATGAGAATCCTCTATGACATGAAAACAAATGAAGGTTGGAGTTCAATAACCACTTGTACCGCTCAACGCCCACTCATACTGTTCATCGCCTACTTGTACCGCTCAGTTCCATGACAACAAAGATGAAAATGACAACATTTTAGCTTGCTCAACTACATAAATTGGTACCTTTCACTTTTTCTTCAATTTTAATTATTCCAAAACACTTCCCAACTAGTACCAATCTACTCAATTGTTCAATCTAAAATGCTCTCATCCAAACTCATATCATAATAAATCAACAATCAAAAACATTCAATTCAACATAAATTAAATACATATGTTATAACATATTCAAAATTTTAATATCAGCAAAGTACAAAATCAAGTGATGACCAAAGAACTAAAGTTTTCATAACACTAAAAAGTGACGACAAACACTTTAAACATTCACATTTTATTATCCAATCATTGTCACACATACCCATATCGAAATAAACAGTTCAAATTCAACAAACATAATTAACTTCCCTAACCTTTAGAAGATAACCCAACAACTCGAAGAGCCCCAAACGTCCATCAAATTCGCAAACCTCTACCTCAACCCAAAATTAGAATTTGTTTAGGTAGACTTAACGGTGAACACAACGCCAACCTCTGATTACAAAGAAGTTGAACTTTGAGTGAGAAATTGTAGGAAGAGGATTGAAGTTGTAGGGAAATATGTTTAGGGAAGAAAGGGTTATGTGTTTTTCACTTCATAGTGGTAGTGTTTTGGGTCTTTTAAAAGAGTTGTTTACATTTTCAAAAGGGTTTTACATATTTTAAATACAAAATTATATCTATATGTAAAATTGCATTACATATGGATTTTTTTTTATGTAACAAAAAATGAGTTTCTACCTAAACTTCTTTATGTAAAATCTGTATGTAATGAAGACATACCTTTTATACATAATTTACATACGAATTTTAAATTAGTAAAATATTAAAAAAAGTTAAATTTTTAAATTAACAGTTTTTTCGTTCCTATGGGTGTATTCTTTCATTTGCTCTCTTGTTTGAAGCCATTTTCCTATTGCTCAACTCACTATCGCTCACTTATAGTGCCATTTTCGTTGCTCACTCCCTCTGTTTGTCATGTTCTGCACTCTCTTGCTCACTTACTTTCATTGGCGTTGACGAATCAATGTCAAGTCAGGGCTTTATCGATGTTGACGAGTGAACTTGGTGATAATGGATTTTTCTTTTATGTTGTTTCATTGGTTTCTCCTTGTCACCCACCTCTGTTCTTTATAGGTTGAAAGTCCCCATTTTTGAAACCCTAGGTTGGTTTGTTCCAAATAGAAAAGAGCAAATCCATGTTCAATCGTCGTTTGCACAAGTAAGTGAATTTGTAATTTTTCTATCTCTTTCTCTGTGTTAACTAAGATGAACAGATGAATTAGGAATAATTTTTTACCTACAAAGGTTACTATATGATGCAGGTAAAGAGGTATGAGAGAAGTATTGCGTGAGAAATAAAAGTTGACGAGGACAACTCTTATGCTTCTTTTAAGATGTAGGTCCATTCTTATATATTAGTGATTTGAGGGAATCTATAAGTTTAATTTTTCTCTATAAATGCTATATTAATAGATAAGGTGGTGCGGTAACACTATGTATGTTGTTTTCTTTAAATATTATAAGAAGTGCTACTATGCAAGTTGCAGAGGTTGGAGGTGTGATGGGGTTGAAAAAAGAAGAGATTGTTTGTTTGTGAGTGTATTGGAAGATGGAATGAGAAGCGAAGATGTGAGTGAGACATCATCTAATTATTGCTTTGAGAGTGTGTTGAAGGCAAGTTTCTCAAGTTTAGAATATGGTAGAAGAATATGGGTATTGAATATGGTGTCTTTCTTATCCAACAGGTCAATAAGATTATGACACTTTTATACCATGACAAAGTATTGAGATTGAGCCACGATCAATAAAGTTTGTTTGAGTGATATGAGAAGTTTGTAAATTTTCTTTTTCTTTTTCTTTTAATTGGATTGTTCACTATAAACTTTAACCTCTGATTTGAAATGTTTCCAGATAGCTCTAAAAACGTCTTCAAATGTTGGTTCTTGAGTAGCTTTGCAGATTGTCAAAGTTCTCACAACCTAGAGCCGTGAAATGCGCTAAATATTTGGAATATTGATTTGCTTTATGGTCATTTCAATCAGAAACACCTGGATTTTCTCTTCATTTCCCTCAAACCAAGACTCAAATCTGCATGGGTTCATTTGGTTGAGAACTAGGAGTGGGAAGTGTATAGTGTTCCTCCTCTTGTTGAGTACGAAGAGGTTGATGTTTACGCATAGTGATTTGGTTTGTCTAATTGCTAAGAATGATGGATGTAAATGCTAATGCATGAATGCAATATTTATATTTCAACACATTGGATGCAAAATAAACCAGTTTATTTATGCAGAGTTATTTCTTGAATGTAGTCAATGCAATCAATGCAAGATTTTAATGGACAAGATCCAAAGTATCATCATAACTCATTGTAGTTCCAAGGGTTTTATGAGAGTATCAATCAAATAATATCATGTAAGATGCATGCATATTAGAACCATGCATGCTTTCATATTAGTTCCAAGGGTTTTATGAGAGTATCAATCAAATTTGTTAATTACCGACGAAAAAATACCGACGGATATTCATCCGTCTGTAACTATAATTTATCGACGGATTTAGCGATGGATCTTAAGCAGGAAAAATATCGACGAATTTTTTCGTCGGTAATAACACAAGAGACAACTGGTGACGAATTTATCCGTCGGTAAAGTTTTCATGCAATTACCGACGGATTAGTCCACCAGTAAGTACGCAGATTAAACTTTAAAAAATCAGAAACCCTTTCCCCCCATTTTGTAAAACTCAGTTCATCTCCTCCAAAACGCATCAGTGAGATCGCGCTACTCTTGTTGCCGCCATTACTGCCACTCTCAATCGTCGTCGTGCCACTTCCAATCTTCGTCGTGACGGCCTTTTTCCGGTAACATTGTCGATGCCCTCCCCCCATTGCAAAACTAAGTTCTTCTTCTCCAAATGCATCACTGAAGTCGCCACTACTGTTGTCGCCCATTGCTGCTGCCACTGTCGCTGTCGTGCCACTCCCAATCGACATCGTGACGGCCTCCTTCTAGTAATGTTGTTGCTAGCTTGTGTTCGACTTTCGGGATCTGCTCTAACGTCGATAGAGAAGTAGGGTATGGGGTTTTGTTGCTCGAGCAATCATCCAAGCTTTTAATTCATCCTTACCAATTATTTTTTTTCTGATAGTTGCTTCCATCTTTGTGGCGAGAGGAATTCGAATTGGGCTTCCGCGTGAGTGGGGGTTTCTGCGCAGAAGGGGTTGTCGTGGAAGGAGGGTGCTCTGTTTGGTGCTACTCCGGCCGTTGAGGCGCTCCGACATTCGAGGTGCTCTGACCGTGGGGGGAACCACTGGATTTGGTGTTGTTGGGCTGTCGTGGAGGTAACACCCATTTTCCTTTCATTTTTCTTCCTACTGAAGTGCATCCGAATTGAATGATAGAGCATGTTGTTGTTGATTTGAAGCTTAATTTTATGACAATTATCATCACCAATCCTTAATAATTGTTTAGATAGACTTTATTTTAACTAACCAATGTAAAAGTCCATATTTTACACATATTTTTGTATGAAAAGGGTTGTGGCTAATTGATATGTGATCTAAACTTTTGACCCAAAGTTTACACATGTAAAAGTCCATATTTTAACTAATAGATAGACTTCATTTTAACTAACCAATGTAAAAGTCCATATTTTACACATATTTTTGTATGAAAAGGGTTGTGGCTAATTGATATGTGATCTAAACTTTTGACCCAAAGAGTGAAAAAGAAAAAGAAGAATGCAGATGTAGTGATCCAATCTGCAAATAGGTTTATTGAGGATGTAATAATTACAATATACTTATATATTGAGATATAGAAATTGGTTCTGTGTTATTGAAACACTACCCCCACATGAGTTAGTGGAACCATTTGAAAAGCAACATCATCTTTGTATATAGATGCATGTATTTTGGACTCCATTGTTTTGGTGAATGGAAAACTTGAATGTGAAAAGTAGTGAATTTTGATATATTTGTGATTGGAATTAATGATCTGATTTAGCTAGCTAACATCTTCATTCCTTATTTATCATATTTTTTTGGTTTTGTTTTTCGTCCTTTCCATTGCCCATCAGGGTTTTGACTAGGCAAACTCGAATTACCTTGTTAATTATGAGTTGTGATCTTTTCTCCACCTTTCTTTTGTTAATTAGAACTTGTTCAGTTAGTTTTATAATAGTTATATGCACTAGTGTACTTAATTTCTAAATTTTTGCAGTTTTAGCATAGTTTAGTGATAGTTTTAGGTGTTAAGGACCTAAATTTCGAGTTGTTGTTTTTAGTCGTGTGAGTTGTTTTGTAGTCATATTTTGGAATTAGAAACTTGTGTGGATAGTTAAATTAAAGTTGCATAGGTTAGGGTAGTACATGCACATAGAAAATACTTAATTTAGTAGACTAGTCTTGGTTTTAGGTAGTGATTTTGTGTAAATCTCTTCGGAGGCAGTTTGTGTGTTAGGATTAAGTTTTCTTAAATTTTCTATCCACTTCTACCCCTGATTTAGCATAACCATAGTTTTTAGCCTAGTTTTAGTGTCTTTTTAAAGGTTTTAGGTAGTAAACGTTTGAGTTTTAGGTAGGATTTCAGTTTTGAGTTATTTCTTAGGTTCCTTTTTTCATTTTAAGTTTGTTGAGTAGGTTCTTGGTACTGTTTTTACCAGTTTTCATAGTTGTCATATTAGAGCAAAAATGCAAAAAGTCAACTCATGGTCAACTTAGCAAGTTTTCATCCTATTTAGTGTTTATTTTGGACACCGTTTCAGCTGCATTTTCTGCCATGGGATCACTGTTTCTGCATCAAACTAAGCCACAAAG
>Ga0099822_1011556_pt1 | contig 10742 bp, 4 predicted proteins | sample CowpeawhiteBW_FD_76839 | JGI IMG/M metagenome (GOLD analysis project Ga0099822, IMG submission 76839) | Root nodule microbial communities of legume samples collected from California USA - Cow pea white BW | ecosystem: Host-associated > Plants > Roots > Nodule | place: USA: California | collected... | reverse complement strand
TTTTTTTTTTTTTATTTTGTTTGATTCTTGGGGAACAACATATATTTTAAACATCAAATTCTATCTTGCACACTTAATTAAAGAGGGAATCGTCTTAAGATAGACGTTGTGGGGTGCTAATACCTTCCCCATACATAACCAATTCTCAAATCCAAATTTGGTTTCGAAGACTATTCTTTTTAAGGTTTTTCTATAGTTTTCCATAATAAACTATGATGGTGACTCATCTTTTTTTTTTTAAATTATTTTCGCCGTCCCACCGCGATCTCGGTTGTAAAATCTATATATAAAGAGAACATTCTAAACTATGGATATGAAAGACAATAATTTCATAGATCAACCTTTTTTGTTTTATTTCTTTGTTAGAGTAGATTAAATTCTAATATGGTATCTAGAGCATGAGAAGCCTATTTTATGGCCACCGGTCCTAAGCTCCTGTGTCCTCATTTTTCAATGGTGTCATCCACACTAATTATCTTCTTGTACGCTATATTAGAAATATCTTGAATTTAAATTTTCTTGGTTGGATAAAGATAATAAATTTCTCTTTTGAGGTAATATTCCATTTTAAAATATTTGGTTCGACCTTTTGTTCAAGCTAATTTAGCTCGATTTTGGCTTGGCCCGGGTCATCTCCACATTCTGTGCCAAGCAACTCGTCTAGACCCTCAACCATGAGCGACTCTCATTCATCCTTCGTCCTAGGCTGAATAGGCTCAACCTTTAGTGCTGAAGGTTGAACTAAACTGGTTTAAATCAAATGGTCAAGACAAGTCGACTATGACAGAATTTTGAGCCAAGTTGTCTCAGAAGGAAAGTCTAGTCGATGTTGGCCAAAGGTCAAGACTAGTCAACCCTAAACATAGGTTGAGACTAGTTGGTCGTAGTCGAAGATCGAGAAAACGTGACTTTGATCGAAGCTCAAGACAAATTGTGGAACTTCAATTTCCTTCTTTTTTTTTAGTGAATTTCAAATTCTATTATGTTAAGTATTGATACTTTTTTAAAATTTCTCAATTTCAATTTCTTTATAATTTCCTTATTCAAACAAGTCATTATACTTAAAGATTAAAATTCTCTAAATAAATAAATTATTTTCCTAAATTGGGTTGTACAAACAAAACATAAAGAATTTTGAAATTTCACAAACGGAACTTCAACTTTTAGGAAGAATACTTAATACGGTTCCTTCCTGAGGGGGAAATGCATTTACAAAAAAGAAAATGGTAAAAAGAAAAGGAGGAAATCGCACCTCCCGCTTTCAAAGAAAAAAAAAATGAAAAACTTACATATTTGTTGTTTTAATTATCATGTCCTCACACCTACTATTATGATAACATTGTTTAAAACTGTTATGAATAAATATATTGTAGTAAAAATATATAGCTCATAAAATTTATATATAGTAACATTTTTAATAAACATAACCAAAACAATGTTATTAAAAGTAGTAAATCTTGTAGTACAAAAATATGAGTGTAGTGGCAGACTATTACAGGGGCAGGGCCATCGCCCCCAAAAATTTTGATTTTTTTTTAATTTATGTATTTAAAATTTTTAAAGTTTTTTAAATCATGTATGCTAAAATTTTTTGATTCTTTTTATAATTTATGCAATTAAAATTTTTGAAACTTTTTAAATTTTATGTATAGTATTTAAATTTTTTTAAATTATGTGTAGTATATCAAAAATCAAAGAAAATAAAATTAAATCTTTTTTATTTTACTTATAAATCATAATATTTAATATTAATTGATAATAAAATTTGAAATCAAATATAATAAAAAATAAAAAAAATTAAGATATTTTTCATTTGTTTCTTGAGTTTCTCACATATCTCATCTTTTACTTTTACTTGTTTTTTTTTTTGTATTTTTAAAGAGGAAAATAATTGTTGTCTCCACTCTTATCTCTTATATGTTCTCTTTCCTTCTTGAAAAAAGAAATATTTTTTTTGTCTTACTTGATAGTGAAATATTAGTTTAATAGTTAAAAATATTTTTTAACGAGCTTTTTGTATATTAATTTTTAAGAATGTAGAAGAAAAAAATATTGTACTATGTATTTTTTCATAACCCATTTTTAATTGTAGCTTGATTAACATGAATTTTTATTTTATCATTTACGTATCAAATTTTTATTAGATTATGACAAATTATTCTTTAGTCTTAGTCTTTAAAAAAATATATTGGTAAGAATAAAAGAATAAATTATATTTTAAAAATGATAAAAAAGAAAATTGTGTGAAGATGGAAACAAGACAAATTCAAAATTTTCACATATATTCTTAACCATGATACTACTCACTCAATTGTCCTATTATAAACTTTTTTTCTTAAAGTTCAAAAAATTACAAGTGAGTCATTACTACAATAGAAAAATTGTTTTTTGTAATGAAAATTATTAAAACAAGATTGTTGAAGAAAGATGGAAGGTGAATTTTTTGCTAACAATTTGTTTATTTACATTGAAAAAGAAATAGTTGAAAATTTTAGTTCTGGACCAATTATTGATAAGTTTAAGAATATAAAAAAATAAATGGCAATAATTATTATTTGTTTATATAGTTATGGTTATATTAAATTATGTATTCATTACCTTTATTTTAGTAGCAACAATTAAAGATATAAATTTTGATTGTATTATTTTGGCTTCCCCTAAAATATTAATCAAGATCGAGTTACTTAATTTCTACCAAAGGTTTCTCTTAGTTACAGGAGAGATATAAAAACAAGTTTTCTACAAAACTTAACAAAAACGTTTTTCACAAAAGCCAGATTTTAGAAAAATCTCATTTTCTAACCGTTATAAGTTATTAAGGGGATTCGAATTAGGAAAGAGGGGAGAGTTTGTGCAAGGTTGGAAAAATGTTGTATTAAGAGGTTTTATCAGTTCGAGTTCCTATACTTTAACCTTTTGGTACAAAATGTAGCTTTTACGAAAATACTTTATTTACGAAAAAAATTAAGGCAACAGCGACTTGGGGAGTGGAAAATCAACTTCAGAGCTTGGCATTTAATATAGGTTTACTAAAGCTGAAAGCAGAGATACGTTTAGGTTTATTGATCTTAATGGTATGGTTCTAATGGGTCAATGTGCAGAGGATGTAAATCCCAATGCTATAGAACAAACGCAGAGATGAAACTTCGCCATTATTCTGGTCCAGGATAAAACGAGAAAGGCAACAGTATTTGAACGGTATAGTAGTTGAATGAATGAATTTCAAAATAAGATTAATGGATGAGATGTTCTAAAGCTGTCTTTTGAATGGATTTTTATGAGCATATATTGATCCGTCTTAAGTCAGGTGTGTGTAGCTCATGCTGTCTCCTTGCAAAGAACTAAAGATAAAAGGTAAAAGAAGTTAGTGAAGTAAATGGATTTTGCAGTGGAAAGGTGTCTGGGGACTAGAGTATGTGATCCAACGAATAGGAACGATGGAAGAAAGGTTCTGAATCTGTTTTTCGTAGCCGATTCGAGTTACTTTGATTAAGAAATGCTTTTCATACACATTTGCAGGACAAAGGTAATACGCACGAGTCGATTGAGGCATCAGGTGAAACAATCATAGAGCCCTATTGACTTGTTGGTATTGTTTTTAGCTTCTATATATTCTTACGTTTTGTTAGAAGATCTGACGTGCTAGGTTTTCTAGTCTATAAGGATTAAAGGTATTGAACAAATCATGAACGAATAAGTGATATATTCTTGGATTAAGCAAGGTCGTAATAGCAATAGTTTTAGGTTAGGTCTTTTTCCGCTCCTCAAACTATGAACAACTAATATCAGACATCACATAAACTCTTCATGGGTGGGAGGGTGTTGTGACCCAACAATGTCTCTTTAAAGAGTTATTTTCGGATGACAAAAATTTCAATTTCAACCACCATATCTGTGTTGGTCTTCTTAAGTTTGAAATTTGTTATCCATTCAAACAAAAACTGCAGATTAAAACTAAAACAGAAAATACGGAAAGATGTTCTAGTGATTGAATTCATGGCATATAAACAAAAGAATTATATAATTTGATTTAGTCATTCAGTTTCTATTCCCTCTTTCTTGCGAAAGGGAAACATATACAAGCTAAGAAATGGCCTATTGTACAAAATTTCTCCGCTAATCTATGCCGGTCTCCTAAAGTGTGAGATTTAAGGTCAATTCAAGCAAGATGTTATGCTTAAGAAAACATCTTCGCTGCAAGGAATTGTGAGGCCACCCATGGGATGATCATATCCAAACTCTTCTCAGCTTTACTCAACAAGTCCTGGAATGAAGGTTGGTTCAAGAACGACACAGGGATCACAAACCGCTTCATTTTCTCTCCAACATAGACTGCAAGATGGCCCTTTTGTGCATCCACTGCTTTCGAAGATGCTTGATTTGCTGCAAATAAGGCCTTTCTGATAACAGGTAAACGAAACCCCATTGTTGTGTGGATTTGAGAATATAACAACGGTTTCAAGAGAAGTCTTGGGAATTTTGAATGCTTTCAGATGTGAATGATTTGTTATGATCCTAAATGCTTGAAGAAGTGAATATATATAGATAAAAGGTGATCCAAAAACTATGAGTTGGTTACTTGAATTATTGGTGAAGGAGGAACATGGTACCAAATGAGAGACATGGCATGTGGCGGTGTCTTTGGGGACTTTCATAATAATCAACATATCATAATATCATGTAGATAATGGAAGTGACCCACATTCTGGATGTATGAGAAAGAAGTGTAATTTGATGTTGTCGACACAAGCTTATTCAAGCTGGTGGGGCCGACGAACTTCATTCATGCAAATTTCATTTCTTTGTTCTCATCTTATCACCTTGGAGCTATAAGTTGCTGTAAGACAGGGCCATAAGTTCTTGTCTCCCATTTGGTCTCGTCACTCCTATCATATCCCTCTGTTAAACATTCAAATAAAATTAAGATTTCTCAAATACTCTTTTATCTGTGTATGGTGCTTTAAACACTTTTTGGGAGATCAACACAAATACTTGAATTGAAAATCATTACGCAATTGGAATGTTGGATGACTCGATAAAACAACATCACGGATGGTACGGTCGCAGTCTCGCAGAAGTTATGCCTAAGCAAAAACACATTTTTCTTAAGGCTTCCTTTGTGTGATTGGAAGATTATTCTCTCGGTGTTAGAGAAAGACATTGTGTTTCACCCTAGTTTTTACATTTGCTACAGTGCTTATTGTGTACCCGATGAACTCGTTCCATTGTATAATCCATTGTTTCATGTTGTGTTGCTTGTGATAGGGTTTCACAAGTAGTGTTAGAATATCTTCTAGGGTTCAAGATATTTATAGTGTTTCTTATTTTCTTGGGGTGTTCTTGTAAATTTTGAAAGATATAGTGGTTTGGTCTAAATCAAGGAGATTAGGCAACTATATGCAGCTCTTGTTGAATAAACTTAAATGAAAGTTAATATTTTAAGTAAAGTTAAATGAGAGTTAATGGGTTAGCAGTTTTAGAATGTCAGGAGTTAGTGGTTATTTTGTAATAATTGGTAGGCTTGAAGATGGAAATCCAAATTTACTCTATAATTAAATTCATGTTGTATCACTTAAATTATATGAATTAAAAACTCAATCAAAATATTCACAAAAGTGTCTGAGTGTTTGAAAACTAATACAGTTAGTTAACCATTGAAGGTTTGAATTTATTATAGGATTAAATATGTTTTTGGTCCTCAAGTTTTAGCGAAATTTGGAATTAGTCCCTCATCAAAACTTTTGACCAATTTAGTCCTTCATCTTTCAAAATGCATGAATTTAGTCCTTATAACTAAATTTTGTTAAGTTTATCTGATGTTTCAAACGCATTTCATGATAATATTTAAATTATTTACACTATTTGACACATTTTTGCTTCAATATTAACTTAAATATTATCATGAAATGTGTTTAAAACGTCAGATAAACTTAACAAAATTTGGTTAAAAGGACTAAATTCACGCATTTTGAAAGATGAAGGACTAAATTGGTATAAAGTTTTGATGAGGGACTAATTCTAAAATTTACTGAAACTTGAGGGATCAAAAACATATTTAACCCTTTATTATAAATACCACAAATACTCATAATCATATAGACACCAGCACAACGTACATTTTTCATACATTTCACTATGCAACCTCAAATATTTGTTCCCATAATTGTCAAGTACGCAACACCGAAGCCCATTACACTTACAGAAGGGTGTTAAAGAAAAATGCAATGCAAAGGCACAAGCCCTCGTAGAAAGTATGAAGAAGCAAATTATGAACAAACTATAATATACAGGTGGGTGGTCCGGTAACAACAAAGAGCAATTGACATAATGAACTCAACAATCTTATGATAGATTTTGATTTCATTTTAGAAAGTAAACTCTAATCTGAGTCAACCTTGCAAAATCAAATTATAAAATAAGGTTTTTATTCATTTATATATTTTAATATGATCATATCACTAATCAGCAAGATCTCTAACATTCATTTACACTGATGACACCAGTATATACAATTTTCAATTGCATATATCTTTTCCTTGTCGTGCATATCGTTGTAAAATATTGCACTTGTTAACAATTACATTGCACTAAAAAGTTAGTCATGGTTATGAATTATGAGTTATACAATACAAGCTAAAGGCATCAAAACCATAAACTAATAAAAGAGAAAAATAGCAAGGCACAAAAGTTAGAGATAGAGAAAATTGAATTGTATGAAACAATCGCAAAATGAGATAGAAGATGTGTGAGTATAGTCTAAAGGGAGATCTCTATAAGTTGAGAACATGTCTATGGTACAAAATGTCTCCATTAATCTATGTTAGTGTCCAAAAGCATACAACTATTTCTCAATTGAAGCAACATGTTATACTTCGGAAGACATCTTCACTGCAAGGAATTGTGAGGCTTCCAATGGGATTATCATATCCAAACTCTTCCGCAGCTTTACTCAACAAGTACTGAAATGAAGGTTGATCCAAGTATGATACGGGGATTACAAAACGCTTCATTTTCTCTCCGACATACACCGAAGTGAACGATAAAGCTTTGGCACATCCCCTGCTTTTGAAGATGTTTGATTTGCTGCAAACAATGCTTTTCGGATACCATGTAAACGAAAACCCATTGTGTTGATTTGGGATGAGAATGCTTTACGAAAAGTCTTGATAATAAGTTCTTCAGTGTTGAATGCTATTCGATGTGAATGATTTGTGTTGATCCTAAATGGTTACCCGTGAATATATAGAGAGAGAAATGGTTAGATAATAAACCATTGGGTTATTGAAGGAGGGCTATTGAATTCAATATGAGTAATTCGACCAAGTTAAAGACAGGGGCACTTGGTGTTGTCTTTAGAATTTCCTCAAGAATGTACGTAACATGTTATAGTGGGCCCTCATGAATGTTACTGATGTTGCTTCTATTTTTAAGTCCATGCACTTATTCAGAGCTTTCAAATGTGGTTGCTACCTATCATCTGATATTATTGGATGATACAACAGAGATATATATTTATGAATAGAACTGTCATCTCAAACATTTGAAAGTCTGAAGCTTATCCACCATTACATTAGCTTCATCGCAATGCATGGACAAACATGAGGTTATATGAGGTGGCTAATTTGTCGATCATTATTGAGGAAGGTGAGCTATGATGCACTCCCATTGAGCATTCTAATCCCTGAAAACAACGTCTGCGAACATACCATATGCGATGTTGTTTTCTTGAGTCATATCATAGGTCGATTATTAAGAAAGTCCTCAAATACAACACCACATGCCATGTCTTTTATTTGGTCCAATGTCCCTCCTTCACCAATAATTCAAGTAACCAATTCATAGGTTTTGCATAACCTTTTATCTATATATATTCACTTATTCAAGCATTTAGTATCAACATAAATCGTTCACATCTGAAAGCATTCAAAATTCTCGAGACTTCTCTTCAAACCATTATCTTCTCAAATCAACACAACAATGGGGTTTCGTTTACCTGTTATCAGAAAGGCCTTATTTGCAGCAAATCAAACATCTTCGAAAGCAGTGGATGCACAAAAGGGCCATCTTGCAGTCTATGTTGGAGAGAAAATGAAGCGGTTTGTGATCCCTGTGTCGTTCTTGAACCAACCCTCGTTTCAGGACTTGTTGAGTAAAGCTGAGGAAGAGTTTGGATATGATCATCCAATGGGTGGCCTCACAATTCCTTGCAGCGAAGATGTCTTCTTAAGTATAACGTCTTGCTTCAACTGATCTTAAATCTCACACTTTAGGACACCGACATAGATTAGTGGAGAAATTTTGTACAATAGGACTTTTCTTAACTTGTTTCCCTTTTTCAAGAAAGAGGGAGAAGCAAGCGAATGACAATATCAAATTATCTCATTCTTTTGTTTATATGTCATGAATTCAATCACTAAAACAGCTCTCCGTATTTTCTATTTTAGTTTTAATCTGCACTTTTTTTTTAATGATAAAAAATTTCACACTTTAGGAGACTGACACAAACATTGTGGTTGAAATCGCAATTTTTGTTGTGATCAAAACTCTTTCATAGAGACATTATATTTGGGTTAGACTGTCGGGTTAGACTGTCTAATGCATCTAGGGTCACAACACCCTCCCACCCACGTAGAGTTTATGTGATGCCTGATATTAATTGCTCATAGTTTGAGGAGCGTAAAACGACCCAATACCTTTAATCCTTACTAGAAAACCTAGCACCTTAGAACTTCAAACAAAACGTGACAATTTACAGGCTAGAAACAGAACCAAGGTAAAACCTTGGTTATCTCTGTCGTGCGAGTGGCTATGAAAAACATTTCCAGGAAGTCGAACTGATTAAACCTCTTGATACAATCTATTTCACCTTTTAATCCTAATCCCTTTAATAACCTATAACCTTCCTCTAGCAACAAGCAATCTTAAAAAAACGTCTTTAGAATGAGACAAGTACAAAGGTAAGTTTCAGTTTCAGATAACGATAACCCTTCAGCCGCAGTAATCAACTTCAAGACATATGACATCTATACTTAATCTTCATACATAATTCATCCTAACCATGTACGACCCTATATATCTTCAAGAAATCCTTGGATACCAAGTGCAGAAAAAAAGTGTAAAACGTTTTTGTAATACATTAAGGTAACTGATGCATTATTAAGAGAAACAAATGGATTAAAAACAACTTAAGTATGCTTTATTGGTGCCACATGCGTGCATTCAAAGTCCCTTCATTTTTCTTTTTTGTTTTTATAATTGGCATGATCATGTTTATATTATTGGTATTTTGTCAAATAATTCCTTTCAAGTTTTGTCAAATAAGTCCTAATTTTGGTGTTGTGTTCAGATAATTCATAATTTTCGTCAATTTTATTCAATTGGATCATTTTTTGCTAACACGATTTAAATCATTAACGGCTACGTGTCACTTTGTGGTTTTTTTGAATATCTTTTTGAATTTTTTTGAATGTTTTTTAAAATTTTTAAATATTTTTTTAAAATGTCCAGGTGTCAACCCAGCCACGTGTCAAAGTCAATGTTCTATATTTAATTTGGTCCCTATATTTGATATTTTTGTTCAATTTAGTCCCAACTTTTGTTAACATGAAACAATTTGGTTCCTCTCCAAATTGAAACCAAATTTAATTTTTATATTAAAATTCACATTTTTATTAAATATTTTTATATAATATATTCAAATTCACATCATTATAACTTTGATATAAAAATTAAATTTTTTCACATCTTTAATAGGGACAAAATTGGTTAATTTTAAACAAAATTAGGACTAAATTGAACAAAAATAACAAATATAGGGACCAAATTACATATAGAACATTGACTTTGACATGTGGCACACTATTAGATTGACACATGGCATGCTACTAATTTGACATGTGGACATTTAAAAGCAATTACAAAAAAATTCAAAAAAAAATTCAAAACAACCACGAAATGACACGTGACAGTCACAATTCATGACCGTTAATGATTTAAACGATGTTAGCAAAAAATGACCAAATTGGACAAAATTAACGAAAATTGGGACCTATTTGAACACAACCAAAATTAGGACTTATTTGACAAAACTTAACAAAATTTGGGACCAAAAAGGTATTTTAACCTTTAATTAAATAAGGTGCTATTTAATAATTTTGGAAATAGAAGTATTTGTTTTGTATTTGTGAAATATTTTATAGAAAAATGAAAATATCAAAAGATTTAAGAAAATTATCAACGAAATTAGGTAATTCAAATATTAATAAAATTATTTATCTCTGGTTCTTTACTTCAATTACAAATTCAAGTATAAATTTCAGACCCAGTCGTGTTCATCCCATTAACCAATTCGCCCAACGAGGAGAGGTTAGGTCGCCCAGTAAGTGCAGTTCACCCAGCAAACTATGCGTTCTAAAAATCTCTAAATAGAATGCTTTATAGAGTTTTAATGTAATCTTTTGGGGAATAAGGAACTAACCATAAGAGAAAGATGACAAAGACTTGTTCCGGAGGCTGGAGTTGTGACACCCCGACTATTATACTAAATAATTATTATTTGATAAAAATATATGGAATTAATTTTTTTTTCATAAGATTATCCTTGAGAGAACATTAATAAGAACATAACTTCATATTCATATATGTAGTTTACATCTATGTAATTGTTCATGAAATATTACAAAAATATATATTTGTATAATATTAAGAGTCTTACATCAAAATAGAATATTTATCTATATTTT
>Ga0099822_1011544_pt1 | contig 10748 bp, 4 predicted proteins | sample CowpeawhiteBW_FD_76839 | JGI IMG/M metagenome (GOLD analysis project Ga0099822, IMG submission 76839) | Root nodule microbial communities of legume samples collected from California USA - Cow pea white BW | ecosystem: Host-associated > Plants > Roots > Nodule | place: USA: California | collected... | reverse complement strand
TTTATTTAATTTTATTTAATAATATTTAATTTTTTATTATATATATATATATATATATATATATATATATATATATATATATATATATATATATATATATATATATATATATATATATCAATCAGTGATTTAGACCATGATTTGAGTTTGTATGATCCGTGATCTAAAGCATCTGGATTTATAAATGTGTATTGATAAATTATCTGGGTTGTGCATTAATTTTTTTATTGAAGATTCCATGAACAAGATGGGTCAAATTATTTTGTGTGTGTGGCATATGTAGCATTATGATGTCTGGCTTTGGTGTGATGAAACAGCTTCAACCCTTTTCTCGAGCACCGACCAGCTTTTATGAAAAGCAAAACCAGGTTATTATATAGTTGCATTGCATGCTCTTACTTTCTGCATAATAAAATATTCACACTTTATTAGGACAAATCTTCTCATTACTCTCTCACTTAATTAATGTTATAATTGTTGTTCTACCATTAATTCACCATCATTTCCCTCCTTTAAATGAACAAATCTTTTACTAATTAATCTCCTTCTTTAACAACAATTAGTCATTTGATCTAACTTTTAATTAGTCCCAAACTTTAACATGCATCAATTACTTCATGTGTTCAGGACAAATCAAATTGTCATCAACTGAATTAATGATTGAGAAAATTAGAGATTACACTGTCCATTATTTATGAGAAAGATTAATTTTCTAATAACACCGATTTTAATAACTTAATTAATTGGAAAATGCAAGTGTCTGAAACCAAATTTATTTTATACAATATTGTGAAATGAATTCACTAACACAAGTATGAACATCCAGTATATTACTCTAAGCCTCTTTTTCATGCATTTAATGATTTGTCCATGTGTGTTTAAGAATGAAGAAAATGAGGTTAAAAATCGACATTTATTTTTTATACAAATAATGAGGTTCACAATAGAATTAATTATACATTATATATATATATATATATATATATATATATATATAAAGTTTTTATAATATCCAATAGTCTCACATCATTTAGAAAGTCGAGGTGTAAAGCGGTTTAAATTTTTTTTTCTCCTTTCATCCTTTAAGATGCGTTTTAAGGACAAAACCGTAATGGAACTGACGCTCAGAGAATACTTCATATGAGGGACGATTGACCCTAATAGTATTACTCAACCGACTTGAGACAATATCTCAGATGAGAGGTGGGTGATTGACCCTAATGATGTTATTCGGCCGACTTGGAATCGAAACAATAACTAAACCATCGCTCCCTTAAAATTTTTCATCTGGATGATTTGCTTGTATATATATTTATCTCTCTTCATATATATATATATATATATATATATATATATATATATATAATATAGTGTGAAAAACTGAAAGTGTGTTAGCTTTTGGGAAAGGATAAAGTAAAAGTTTGCAAGGAAAGTTAAAACAATGGAGTCCTTGGGAATAGCAATAAGAACTCGAAAACTTTTGTGACTATTGACTAACACGCGCACAGGAATAAGAAAAACAAAGTGTGATGATGCTTAGGTTGTTCAACACATCCATCGAGGTTATCAAGAATGAGCATTGTCCCTTAGTTTCAGAATTGAAAAAGCCTACAAAAAATTATTATTATTTTTTTAATTTTGAAAAACAAAACCAAAATCAATAACCATTAGGTTTGAATGTGTGCATGAAAATACAAGGCCCACGTAGCACTGAGCCACTAAGTTTGACATAAAGTGGAAAACGACTATGTTTTCCTTTTCATATTGAAAAGTAAAAACTAAAGTCTAACTTGCATCTAATAAAACATATCAGTGGCAAACAACAACTAGATTACAAATACTATGCAAGATACCTTTCCGGACATCAATATAATATGCTGGTGTTAAATATAAGTAAATTTAAAGTATTTTTATTTCATTGGGAGTTTATTTTTAATAACTATTTTGCATTCTTGATATCAAAATATAATAAAAAGCAATTATAAATAATGATAACAAGCAACGTAAACTCTTTTTTATATATAGATTTAAGATTAAAGAGAAGTGATGTTCTGATAATTATGTTCTTTAAGTAGATGGTTAAAATTTTGATTATTAAGTGTTGAAATAAATTTTAGTATGTTAGAAAATTTTCTGTAATTGGGTGGAAAAAGAAAATACAGTTACTAAGTCCACGTCAAATTAAAACTAATCTTTAACTTATATTTATCTTTGATGGATTTATTGAGAAGAGAATTCGTTTGAGAGGGAGAGCTCCATACTTCAACTAAGATATTTATCTTACAAAATGTTTAACTTTTATTGTTTTATATGAGATACTTAGATTCGAAAGATTTGAACTTGTAACCTTTTATACTCTTTCTCTAAACTTATCCGGTAGTGACGAAATTTGGATAAAAGAAATTTAAGAGTGTTAAATTAGATTTTTTATATATAATTTAATTAAAAAAAGTATTCATTTTCTTTTTTTAGTTTGTCTATTCAATACAAACACACATGATGATAAAATTGAAATAAATATGACTATTATTTACTATCATTTTACATAAATCATTTACATGAGTAGAATTGTCAATTTTAAAAATCTTTTCCGAATAAACGATGACTCTATCTCTCGTATAGAAGTTTTGTCCATGTTATTAAACCAACTTTATTTTTTTTCAAATTGTTAACAAGAGAATAAACCCAGGTCTTTCCTATTGATCTATCTATTAAATTATCTTATGACTCCCTTAAAATAAAATAATGAATATGAGTATGAAATGAAAAGGCGAAATATGACTGGAATGTGTGTTTTGTATAGCTAACACTAAACAAAGAAAAACAAGATGTAGGGTCCCAGAAGACTAGCATGTGAATCCAACCATGTTGAGTAGTAGATAGTGGCAAAGGCTTCCCTACCAAAGACCCCACCACCACCACCATGGACCCTCATGCTCCCCACAACCCTGAATAGCAGCTGTCCAACATCACACATGGCTGCATCATCATCATCATCATCATGCACTTCTCCCTCTAAAACCCTTCCTCTTTCATGCATTCTTTCAAACACCAAACCCACTCAGATCATGGACAAAAACAACTCCCTCCCTAAATTCTCATGCTCCTACTCTGAATTCGGCTTCACAGAACGATCAAACTCCTACAACTTCAACGGGCCACTCCAGAAGGGAACTGGGTTCTGTGCAGCGAATGATCCAGAGCTCAAGAGGAAGAAGAGAATCAAGTCCTATAACGTCTTCACAGTCGAGGGAAAGCTTAAAACAAGTGTCAGAAACGGCTTCAAGTGGATCAAGAACAAGCTTGGAGATATTCGCACTGGTGTGTGAACTCTTAATTATTTATTATATCACTAATCATTAATTACAATTAATATGTGCTGCTACAACAACTCTTTCTTCTTCTTCTTCAATGATATCATATGAATGAAATCAAAGGGAAAGAAGAATGTTCCCTTTTCTAAGAGAAAATCGAATACTATTTTCTTCTTGTATTTTCCAACAAGATCTTTTGACTGTAATATGTGATTAAGGGTTTTTTTCTAATGGTCTTATAAAAAAATAGCATTTTTTCTATGTTGTATCAAACAAGCAAGAGTTATGTTTCAAAGAATTTAGTGTAGACTGAACTTCTTTTCTTTGTGATTTATATGTTCTTCGTTTTAGCTATTATCTAAAAGAAAAAATGGTTGAGGTGGTTAAATCCTGTAAGTTTTTTTCTACTTAATTAACTCGAATGTTAACAATAAGTGATTAATTAAGCCTTATTTCATGTGGATAGTTGAGACTTCTCTACAAGTCTAATTAAGATTAGCTTGAAGAAAATAATTAAGTTCGGCATTAAGAAATTAAATCCATTTTTCATAACATGAGCTTGGCTATAATATCTAATAACTTGAAAGTTGTTTTCAGTTCCATGAGACAAGTCAAATCATAGGAGAATAAATCTTTAAGCTTAATTTTCGTATTAGTTTAGAATATTTTTTACAATATTTAGTTCAAATGATCTTAAACGTGTTTTTTTAAATAATATTTAGAAATTTCCTAATAATACTATACATAGCTAAATAACAATAAAAAAATATAAAGCTAGTATATTAACAAAATGTATAACGTGTTTCTCCCTCTTTCTTTATTTCTTTCTTTACCTTTTAATGCATGGGTATCATAGGTATTTTAATCACTAAGGATACAAATCGATTTCAAATAGAAATATCATCAAAGTAAAACTCTTAACAGAATTATTACCCTACAGTGTACATAACCAAAATTAGCTCTACTTTTTTAATAAATATAGTATTTAACAATCCACTAGCTACACTCTTCAAGTCTTGGAAAAAATATGAAAATTTAGCTTATTCTAAAAATTAGATAAATATGAATTTTCAAAACCAACTCAGAACATCTTTAATAGAATATTTTATTTTAGGAGTTAACAACTTTTTTTTTTTTGGATTCATTCTATTCAAGCATAATACAAAATTTTATTTAAATTTTTCTTATATTCATTTTAAAATGCTAAGTATTTTTTTTATAGGTACACAATGAATGAATGCGCTGATTTAATTGAAATGTAATCGAAAAGTATTAATTATTTTAATTATTAAAAAATAATAAATAGAAAATATTAATAATTGATAATGAGAAAATATAAACATTTACAATGAGTATGAAAAATTAAATTTCATCATTATTATTAAAATGTTTCCGGTACTAGGAAGGAGTGTAAGATATCTCAAGATTTGAAATCTTTTCCTGAATATAATGGTAATCGTTAATATTATATCATTCAATATAGCCAAGGTACCGGAAAAGCATTCAATATATCTAATTTATCTTTCATGATTATGCAATATAATATATGTATACATGTTATGCGATATTCAATACATAATTGCCAATCGAAATTTTAGCCTACTAACCTACAACTTTTCTAACTATATATTTGATATTTTACAAATAATTTTGGCTTAATTCATAATTTAGTCTTTATATTTAGGTCTTTAATATGGTAATGTATATGTTTTTCTCAATTTAGTACCTATATTTTAAGAATAAACTCAGTTAGTTACTATTTTTTTAAAAATAAATCAATGTGACTCTTTTAGTTAAATTGTCATTAACTTGGTTAGACGTATCACATGTTAAAATCTGAGTCTACCACATGTCAAAATCTGTATCATCTTCTACTTTGAAGGTGTCACGTGTCAAAACCAAAAAAGTTCTAAACATAATATGAAGTTTGACAAATTGTAATAAAAGATTAGATGATCTACTGAATGAATAACACTTGGACTGTCACAATGAAACACAATATTCAAGTCGTTCATCATCCCCTTCAACAACAAAGTCTTATTCACCCCATTTGTGAGCATAATGAACTCTACCTGGATAGTGGATAAGGCCTCAATAGACTACAACCCGACCTTCCAACTAATTGTAGTTTCAAACAATGTAAAAATTATTGGTAATCCAAGTGAGTCTAAGTCTCACATGAGTAAAGATAAGAAAGTTAAGCACCATATAAGAATGAAGACCCATAAATCAATTGTCTTAAGGTTTTGGATTAGAGGTGGTGTTAATCCCTTATGTGAGGGTTGGGTTAATGTCTCATTGGTGTTGTATCTCCCCAGCGATCCTCCCTTGAAAGACCCAACAAAAACATACCCAAAAACTTTCTAGTATCAACATTACCTCTACAATGACAACATCCTAAATTTTTCATGAAGTTGTTAACCACACTAACCATATGCACTAGATTTGGTTTCTTGTAGACCATCCCATACATGATACTCCCTATTTCATTAACATATGAATAACCTTCATCTTTCTTTGCCCTTCCTCAAAACTAGGAGCTTGGGTAATTAATAACTTTGTGTGATGTCCTAAAAGTGTTCCCATAATGTTTTAAACCTTTCAACCACGTTCTATAAGGATTCTTGCCGAGATAGACACAATACTCCAACTGTTTGATCCATTTTTGTGTCCATCTTAAATATTCACCTAGTTGAACCAAGATCCTTCATTTCAAATTATGAGCTTAATTTTCTTTGAGCTTTTTCAATTCATTTTCATATTGATTGACTATAAGGATATCGTCTATATATAAGAGCAATAATCACACATACATTTCTTCTCTTTTGAGGATGTAGGTGTATAATTGCTCCCCGAAAACCTTGTCTACCTTAACAAATCATCAAATATCTTGTAGCATTGCCTCATAATCTATTTCAATCCATACAATAAATCCTTTAGGAGACACAACTCCCCCACCTTCTACCCTTTTAGACTATTACATGTGAACGGTCTCCTCCAAATTTTCATGTAGAAAAATTGTCTTCACATCCAAAATTTCTAATATTAGATTGTATTGGTGAACAACTGATATTAAAATCCTTATATATTGTTAATCTTACTCATATCCCCCCAATATGAGACTCTTGGCTCCATCCTCAAATTCCTCACAATTTCTCTCTCAAGTGTTATTCTCCTTGCAAACTCTCTTTTCGTCTCGAACGTGTTTTCTACCCACAAAGTATTCTACTCATGTAACATTTTCCAAAGACAATACCAATGGTTGAATTTGTAATACTACCAAGCAAGAAAACACAAAAATAATCATGTTCAACATATAGTCTATTAAAAAGCTTAATCAAACAATGATGTCGTTTGATGTAAGGAAGTAGAAAACTATCTCCTAATGGTGTGTTTAGACTAACCGTTTGAGAGAGATATTGTGAGGAATTCAAGTGTGGAGTTAGAAATCCCACATTGAATGGAGATTAGTAAGATGAGCAATATGTAAGGAGAAAGACCTATAAACATAATGTCTTAAGATTTTGGTTTAGAGGTATTCGATCTCTTATATTTGGGGAGGCTCATGGTTCAAAATTCGTAAAACATATATCTCATAGGTTAGGTAATGATTATTCCCAACATGTTCACTCAAGGAGCCTAACAATTGTTGTTGCTTGAAGAGTGTTATATGAGTATAACATTCATGGGTAGAACATTTTCGAGATGAACATGGAGTTCGCAATATGTGGAGGAGACTCACTTGAGGGGAGAGATTGTAAGGAATTCAAATGTGGAGTCAGGAGTCTCACATTGAGTAGATAAATGAAATGAATAATATATAAGGATAAAGACCCATAAACCTAATGCCTTAAGGTTTTAGGTTGAAGGGGGCGTCAGGTCCCTTATATATGGATTGACTCATTGGTTGACACTCATTGGATCCACATATCCCAGGTTAGGTATTGACTCTCCCTAATATGTCAACTTGAGGAACCTAATATGATGAGTGTTATGGAAGTAGATGACTCATGGCTAAAACACTTTCGAGGTGGAAAAGGGACTTTGTAATGTAGAGAATCACAATTGAGAAGGAAATTGTGAGAAATTCAATTGTTAAGGCAAGAGTCCCACATTGAGGGGAGATGAATTAGATAAGCAACATACAAGGACAATGGTGAATCTTCAATAAATACTTTGGGTGTGCTAAAACATATTTGCAAAATTTTTAGGGTTGCCCCAACAAAATATATGTGAGTTAGGTATCTTATGTATGGGTTGACTCATCACTTAAGATCCACCAAATCCACATCTCCCAAGTACCATACCTAATATGTCCATTTGTGGAACCAACAATTATATTCACTATCTTTTTTTTTTTTGTATTTTTGTTGTTAAAGATTTTTCTTGTTCACTATAAGAAACTATACATTATCTACGAAATTATTTTCGTAGATAATTTTATTTTATCTATGAAAAATTTTCATAGATAATACTAACATTCATAGATAACAAAAAAGCTAATTTATCTACGAAAGTTTTGTAGGTAAGTATACTAGATTTTGACAAAAAAATTCCTACGTAATATTATATATTATATACGCGCATAGTTTCTCAGATAAGAATTATATATTTTGTTATCTACTGAGATTTAGTGGATACCATATAATTAAAAGAATTAAATAAATGCTTGCCAAAATTTTTGTGGTTCACCCTGAGAGCGATGTTCTCTCACACCTAACACCATTGTCACCTTCGATTGTCGCTTGGGTTCTACTTTCTCACCGTCCTCGATCATCGCCTGAGTTCCATTATCATCGCCATTCAATCCTCTTCACGGCTCATGCCTCTGGTGCTTTTACGTTTCAACACCACCATCTCACTATCGTCGCTTCACTATTCAGTCAATGAACTTGATAAATGTATCATTCATCTATCTCATTCTACTACACACATTTCCCATCTATCACCAAAAGTTCTTGAATGGCGAACAAAGGTTAGGATCTTGCATTCTCTCACCTACGATTTAGGGTTTATGATTTGTGGTTAATTTAAATGAATTTGATTTTATTACTTTTCGTCTTGTGTCTATAATTTAGGGTTTATGTTTTGTGGGTTAGTTAAGAGTGAAAGTGAAAGATGGATCACAGTGTGGATGCTCAATACACAGTCTTGATGACCATCACCCATTTCGTGGTGAAAGTGGAGCCTTAAAGGTATTGAATATATTCTGATATAACGACCCCTTTGTTTCCTTATGTTGGTATTTGTGGTTGCTTTCCTGCTTTAAATCTTCGTTTTCGGTTTTTTTCTGATTATTTTTTCATGTAATTCAAGATACTCAATTGCAGAACTGTATTAAGGATTTTCATGGATAAGGTTTCCATGGACGTGTAGGAAAAGAAGAAAGCACTATCATGTCTATAAGAGAAATGGTTTTCAGATATTTGTGAGTTTTGTTCTTTTGTTTGCCTTTCTTATTTATCCTTTTTTGTTAGACATATGTGTCTTTTAATTTGACTCTGCGAATTTTTTGCAGTCTTTTTAAATGTTTTCAGGTTCATGATTTTGTATTTGTTTTGGCAGTAGTTTTCAAAGACTAACTCACAGCAGATGCAATTCATAAAATATACATCAAATGCACTCATATATTTTTTGTTAAAGAATTTAGTTCTTTTATGGCTTTGAACTTACCAATGTGATACTGATTTCAATACTGTTAACTCCTTTGAATTTACTTTTTCATTGTTTGACAATGTTCATGTACTATGTCCCATTTCACGTTATGATGTATATGGGTACACTGATGTGTTTCTTTTCCTCATTCATTGCATTCCTCTATTCTGCTTTCTCTTTGGTGATATGGGAAAAATGCTTATGGCAGGCATTTGACGAGGCAATTTCCGTGCTTGACACATTGGGTCAAGAGTCACACAAAGTTTATAGTACATTGATCATGCAACTTCTCTGTGACAATCTAACTTTGTGGAAATCATACATCACGATATCTCTTTCTCTCTTGTACTGTATAATACTAAATATTTCTTGTTTTGCATTTAAGTGTAGACTTTAAAGTAGATTTATTTTTCTGGGCACAATGTGTAAACCTTTAATTCTGTTTTCTCCTCTTGGTGGTTGGACAAAGTTAAATTGTAAAGGAACAAACCATGTTATACGGTTCTTTAATAAGCTTAACACCAACAACATAAATCTTTCATTTGTAAGAACCCAACACATGAAAGTTGAAAACTAATTTAAACTTGTTGGGTTTTACATCATGCTAGTTGTCAAAATCCAAATACTAAGTACCCTATCCGTTGAAGCATATTTTTGTGTTACTATTGTTTTCATGTAATATTGTGATACTTTTAAGTTTTTCTCAATGGAATAGTTAAATGTTATCCTTATATTCAAATAATGACAAATAGTTAAAATATATGGGCGAGATGCTTTTCTCTGCTCATGGATCACCTATAGGTGAAAATAGAAAATGAAGTAAATACATGCTTTTGTAATCCTTAATTGATTCTGCACCTCTGTGTTAAAAGGAAAATAATAAAAACTATACAAAGGGAACCTCACGAGACATAACATTTTATCTAAACCCATAATTAACCATCTCTTCACCTTTACTTGATATGATCCTGGTAGTGCTAAGGTATAAGCTACATTATCACCAATAATGTTAATCTTTTTTTAGATTTATCGTATCTCACTACAACAATTTACGATGATCTTCCTTTATGCATTGTAATATTATATTGTTACTTTGTTAAACACTCATTAATTATCCTAAAAAATATTCTACAACCTAAATTTTTTTTAAGAATATACTTAGAGTATATTTTCATATAATGTCTATTTCTTATATAATGTAATAAATTATGTGATTATAATTGTATATATGAAACATAACAATGATTACTTTTCAATTGCATAATGATTAAAAAAAGGGAAAAAATATTTAATTTGCAACTAAAATAGATAAAAGATGTGTGTGAAATCTTAATCTATGTGAGAGAGAAATATGATGGTACATACTTCAGAAGCCGTTATCAAGTTTAAATAGGTTACCACAGGTATTTTCCTAATACTGATTGGATATTTTGTAGGGTAATGTATTAAGCACGAAAGCATACTAAGTGAAGATTGTACCCACCGAGGAAGAAGAATCAAAGTGAGAGCAATGCTAGATGTGCCATATGCCTTTCAAAGTGTAGAAGACATGCTTTTTAGAGAGACATTTGGAGATGTAATAGTTAACCTGAGGAACTCATTTTCAATGCCCATCAAAAGACAAAACTTACATATTGATACTGATATACATTTTTGACAAATTAAAGTTATTTAAAAAATTTATAATTTTGTATTAATTTATAAAATTATTATTATTATTATATATATATATATATATATATATATATATATATATATATGGTTGTAGGGATTTTAGAA
>Ga0099822_1011542_pt1 | contig 10749 bp, 3 predicted proteins | sample CowpeawhiteBW_FD_76839 | JGI IMG/M metagenome (GOLD analysis project Ga0099822, IMG submission 76839) | Root nodule microbial communities of legume samples collected from California USA - Cow pea white BW | ecosystem: Host-associated > Plants > Roots > Nodule | place: USA: California | collected... | reverse complement strand
TTTTTTTTTTGTTTTTTTTTATATATATATATATATATATATATATATATATATATATATATATATATATATATATATATATATTTTCTTTTCTTTTCTTTTGGCTTTGAAGGATGCATTTCATGTATTACTAAAGGATATGGACAAATTTTATATGAACTTTGAGGAAGAGTGACGAATTTCAATTTCACATGTAAATATATGAACTAAAGATATACGTAGCATAAATAGTGGTTTGAACTAATTAAATGATTATTATGTTATATAAATATTAAATGATAACAGTTATATAAATCAATATTGAGATGAAAATAATTTATTTTACTTTTAAGAAAAAAATTTAAATCATGTTTGAAATTTTAACATTTTTTTAAAATTAATATAAATTGGTTCAATAAAATATTATTGAAATATTAAGTATTTTCTAAATTTTAAAAAAATTAAAACTTATTATAAATTAATATATTACAAAAATTATGTGATAAATTCACTAATTTTCTAAATAAGTGTAGATTATATATCCATTTAGTGAGTATAGGAATTACAAAAATTATTTATATATTTACTATGTATATATTAAATTATTTTAAAAACTATTTGTATATTAACTAAGTGTAGATTATATATTTATTAAGTGAACATAATGAATTTAAAAATTCTTAATATATTCACTAGATGTAGATTAAATTATTTTAAAAATTATTTATACATTATATATTCACTAAGTTAATATAAATTTTAGTGAATTTATTAAAATTTTTGTAATATATTTATTTATAATAAACTTTATCTTTTTAAAATTTAGAAAGCACTTAAAATTTCAATAAATATTTAATTCAACTAACTTATATTAATTTTAGAAAAATGTTAAAATTTTAATATTAATAAATTATTTTTACTTCAATATTAATTTTTATAAGCGTTATTATTTAACACTTATATAATATAATAATCAATTAATTTATTCAAACAACTACTTTTGCTAAGTATGTTTTTAGTTTTTGTATTTACATGCGAAATTGGAAATCGTTCATTTTTCTCAAAGTTCATAAAAAATTTGTTTTTATACTTTAGTAATGCATGAAATACGTTCTCCACAACTAAAACAAAAAATATATATAAAAAAGAAAAAAGTTGACATATTAGTCCAGTTAGCATGACCGTTAGACACATCACTTAAATCTTAACGCGACCTACTTTGGAGGACAAATTTCATACAATACTAAATTATAGAGATAAATTTTATATGAACTTTAAAGAAGAACAAATTCAAAATTTGCATGCAAATACATAGACTAAAAATATACTAATCGTATATTTATTTAATAATTATAGTTAAAAATACTATTTTCGACATAACTATCTTGTTTTTTCAACAACTAAAAGAACTATTAACCTAAATCTTTTTCAAATTTTTATATAACTTTTTCTTTCGTCCTTTCCCTTTTTGTCATTGTCAAGTTTGATTTTCTTATGCACTCTATGATATATATCTTTATATATATATATATATATATATATATATATATATATATATATATATATATTATTATACATGCTTGTGATCTTTCTTTCTTTCTTTTTTCTCTTTTTGTACTTATTGTCATTTCATATAAATTCTTTATCTTTCTTGTTTCTCAATTTGGTATGCAACTCCTAAAATATATAGTAGGATTGTTATTAATATCGTACATAATATGTCTTATTTTTATTATTATTAATTATTAGTTTTTTATACTTTAGGCACTAAAAAAAATCATTTTTACTAGGTGTCTATTTTTTTTGGTTTTATTAAAACGTTGAAAAACTAATAATTTATGTTAGTAATTTTAATCGCAACAACTTTTATATTTTTAAATTTTTACAATTCAAGTTTAATTTAAATATCTAAGAATAGTTTTTTCATGTTGTGTTTTATCTTTCTTCTTATTTTATTTAACTCTCATACTTAAGGCTATTTGCGTGTTTGTCTGTGTCACAACCGAAATTACGACGGCACAACAAACCAAAAATAAAATTCACAAAAAACAGAGTTTGAAGTTGACATCATAGTTTATTTTGGAAAACTATGAAAAAAATAAAAAAGATAAGACAAGGTATACGAAAAATCCAGATTTTGAATCCGGGAGTCGGTTACGCGTGGGGAAAGTATTAGCACCCCACAACACCCGTCCTAAGACGCTACGAATTAAATGTGCAAAAGGATGTAGCTTTTCAAAATATTTATTTTTCCTGAAAATAATAAAAAATGAATTTACAAAAGAAACTAGCACCCCACAACACCCGTCCTAAGACGCTACGAATTAAATGTGCAAAAGGATGTAGCTTTTCAAAATATTTATTTTTCCCGAAAATAATAATAAATGAATTTACAAAAGAAACAAAAATATTTTTTTGGTTTTTTGGGCCCGACGAGGATTAATCATCGCTCCTACGTATCTTCATTCCCAATGACAATGGATATCAGGGTTACATAATTCTTTATGAAAAAACTATTTGAGAAAAGATTTGATTGTTATTTGGTGAAGTTTGAAAACCTTTTTATGTTTTTTTGATATTTTTAATTATTTGGAAATAAAAGTCACGCGACGCAAGTGGCCGGACAGACACAAAAATTAAACAAAGAAAACTATTTTTTATCTTTCATTCTTTATATTTTTTTATATTTTTTAGAAAAAGAAATTTGAAAAAAAGGTGTCACAGGACGTGAACGACCAGACAGACACTAAAAGAATTGAAGAAAACTATTTTTTATGATTTTTAGAATAAAATATTTATGAATAGTAAAAAATAATATCTCTTAAGCAAAAGGTCGAAGTTAGATGTAAAATAAAAACACGTTCAATATTAAAAGATAATATAAGAAAAAGGGAATGAATAAATAAAAAAATAACAACAATGATATACCTTCTACACTTTTCAATTCCTATTCTCTTGTATCAATCTCACCCTCTCATTTTGTATACTATAATTACCTTTTATTTTTTCTTTTTCTTGCCTTCTAAAAAGGTGTGGATGGGTGGGTGGTAATGAGAAAAAAAGTGTAGAGAATATTTTCTTTTTCCCATCCTTTTCATGTGACAGACTGTCTATTTATATTCACACATTGCATTCTCAATGCAATCCTAGCCTTAATTATAATGAACAATACAAGGAAGAAATTGATCATGATAGCAGCACATTATGAGAATCAAATCATAGCAAATCAGAGCACAAAATCAAACCCAATTAGTAATATTGATTCTAATCATATGAAGAGATATCACAATATTGCTTCTAATTGTTAGAATATTTTCTAATAATTAAAAAAATACAAAGAAGAAATTGATCATGATAGCAGCACATTATGAGAATCAAATCATAACAAATCAGAGCACAAAATCAAACCCAATTAGTAATATTGATTCTAATCATATGAAGAGATATTGCGATATTGCTTCTAATTATTAGAATCAATCACAATTAGTAATATTGATTATAACCATATGAATATATATTGCTTCTAATTATTGGAATCATATCACTAATTTCTTTATCAGGAACAAAGGGTAGAAAAAACGTTTGATTATTGGACTTATGAGAAGGAGTGCGATAATTAATAACAAATTGGGCTCTTTCTTCATTTTTTTTCTTTTTTTAATTTCTCATTTTTTCTTTTTTTTTTTCTAAAATTAAAGTTTGAAAATCTTTGAAGATAATTTTATTTCACCTTTTTTTATTTACTATTAACTATTTTTTTCGAAAATAAATTTATTCACTCGAACGAAATTGGGTGTTGACAGTTTGTCTTTCATTGTGTTTTTGGATGTGATTTTAGGAAGGTGTGCTTCGTTGTGATTTCCGAAAGCATGTGACATTTTTGAAATCGAGAATCTTCATCTTTGAGTGTGTATGTTGTTGATGGTCCAATGCAATCAATTTTTTCAACAAGTATATCGGCTAGTTTGTAGTACAACAAGTGTTGTATCCACATGAATTTGGTAGAAAACACAAAGTCTAACTAGTTTGAATTGAATAAAGCAATGTTTAGGTTGCATGAAGAGTATACAAAAAATAGATCTAATGTAAACAATAGTATTAACCTAAGGTGATGAGGTTGGGTTAAAAACATATTTAAGCAAGGGTTGATTTCAAAGTTAAAAGTCGTGTTGAAACTATATTTCACCATTATATCCCTCTTTTGTATTGCTACAAATTTTATTTATAAAAATACAATCAATCATGTCCTGGGAGTTTTCTTTGAATGTAACTCTAGGTTCATTCTTGGACCTATAGCCTAAGATCATAAAACTTTCGTATGATTCCTCAACGATTGCTTGAATGAATGACCTGTATTAAAATCACAACTCTATAACTAGCTAGGGCCTTAAATCTATTTCTAGAATCTAAAAGCAAGAGGAGAATTAGTTGGATCACAACTTGGAACCAGTTCCCACTCAATCCTAAGCCAGTGATATAAGACAAGTGATTAGTTCATCCAAAAACAAACATAAACTAATTAACAAACATGTAATGAAAACATTCTTTTATAAATAAAATAGTACCAATACAAGAGGGTTCCAAAGGGGTTACATCTTTGCTTCAACACTTAAAGCGATTTAGATCCTCATACTAGATGAGAACATTACAACACATGGAAGAATCATCTCTCTTTTACCCTCAAATAATGTTTACTAAGTACAAGGGAAAGTGTCTACAAGAACTCTTTAGAAGTCTCTCAAAAGAACCATCACAAAAAGTTTGTCTAAATAAGGGTACAACTCTGTTTTTATTAATAATTTATTAATAATTTTAACAGGAATGTAGACGGGGACAAGGATGGATATTGATCTAGATATATAATATAATATAATGTATTGAACAAATTTAATTGATTGAAATTGAAAGCAAATAGGGTTTACTATTTCTCCCAAATTGAAAAATGACAAAACCTTAACTTCCACTCTCTCTTCTCCCTCTCTTCCATCAATCTCAATCATTGCCACCACCTTTAAGTCAAGGAGTCCCACTTGCACGCCATCTACATCTTCTGCAAACATATAAAGTTTCTCCCCACTTTGAATTCATTTTCACAATCCCTTCATAACAAGAGGAAGGATGTTAATAGGCTAGGAGGGTGGGGTAGGGAGAGAAGGAAGTGTCGTGAGAAAGATGGCGAAAGGGAAAAGAAAAGTACACATGGACACACACTTGAACACACAACACATGACAACATTGTTTGTCACGGCCAAAAAACTCTAATGTCGTTAGATGAGAAGGACTATATTTATGCATTTTTTAAATATAAGAACAAAATAGGACTAAACTTTGAGATATGAAACAATTTCTTAACTAAAAACATAATTAACCAACATTAAATATAACAATATTAAATGTAATTCATAATTCATTGTCCTCACACCAAAATGTAAGAACCCACAACTTTTAGATGAGCATAAGTCTATTTCCTTAGTAGGATGTATCTATAAGATTATATCAAAAACCTTATCCTTAAGGCTTAAAAGGGTATTACATAAGGTTATAGGTTTGTCCCAATCTGCAACCCTAGAGGGCAGAAGGTTGTTTGTTAATGTGGTGGTTGCAAATGAGACTATAGACGAAATCAAAAGAAAAAAGGAAAGATGTGTCATAGTTAAGGTTTATTACGAGAAAACTTATGATTCAATGAAATGATAGTTCTTGTTTTATATGATGAAAATGATTGGATTTTGAAATAAATGAATTAATTGGATAAAGGAATGTTTACAATCCTCAACCATCTCAGAGGGCAGATGGTTGTTTGATAATGTGGTGGTTGCAAATAAGACTATAGACAAAATCAAAATAAAAAAGAAAAGATGTGTCATAGTTAAGGTTGATTATGAGAAAACTTATGATTCAATCAATGGCGGATCTTCAACTAATATCTTGGAGGTGCCTAAATTTTGATTGAATTACTCTTTTGGTCCATTTTTTCGTCTAAAAATGTCAAGTTGGTTTTCTAATTTTTTTTAGTCTCAATTTGGTCCAGATTTTTAAAAATAGATGCAATTTGGTCATTTTCGTTAAATTTTTTGAAGTGAAGCAAGTATTTTTCATCAAAATTGACACTAGAATTATGTCAGTTACACTAACAAAGCAAACCATTCTTATTCACAACTTCAATTTTGATGAAAAAACCTTCATTTGATTCAAGAAATTTAACGAAAAATGACAAAATTGCATCATTTTTTTAACAATCAGGACTAAATTGAGACTAAAAAACACTGAAAGACCAACTTGATATTATTAAACGAAAATAGAACCGAAAAAGTAATTTCAATTTTTTTTATATAAACTACTAAAAACATTGTATTTAAATTTTTTATGATAATAAAATAACTATAATTATTGTTATTATTATAATTATAAAATTAAATATAAATAATTTTTACAGTTTATAATAATTAATTTTCATTTATAATAATTAATTTTCATAAAAAAATAATCAAATAAAAAATATTTAAATAAAAAAATATCAAGATAATATTAATAAAATAATTATTTTTATTTAAAAAAAATTTAGAAGGTAAAATTGAAAATTAAATATAGACAAAAAAATTCTTTATATATAGATATAAATATATAATGTTTTTAGAATATTAAATATGTAAAATACATTAAACATATTTAATTTTTAAAAAATATATTTAAAATTATATAAATATAAAAAAAATTGGGGGCCATGGCCCCCTTTAGTCTCCACCATTGGATTCAATGAAATGACAGTTCTTGTTTTATATGATGAAAAGAATTAGATTTTGCAATAAATGAATGAATTGGATAAAGGAAAATTTACAATCCTCCACTATCTCAATGTTGGTTAATGGTAGCCCAACCACAAAGTTTATACCATCAAAATGTCTTAGACAAGGTGACCCTTTAATTCCCGTTTTTATTTCTAATTGTTGTTGAAGGGCTAGCTGAAATGGTAAGGATGACAGCAAAGAAACAACTACTGGAAGGGTAAGAGTAGGGGATAAAAAGGTGTTAGTCCACATGTTACAATTTGCAGATGGTACCTTATTCCTATGTGAAGCAAAAACAAAAAAATCTTATTGTTGTAAAGAGTATCCTAAGGTGCTTTGAGCTTGCTTCTGGACTTAAAGTGAACTTTTCAAAAAGCTTAATAGGAGGAGTGGGAATATAAGTTAATACAATACAAAAATATGCTAAAATGTTGAATTGCAAAATCATGAATCTACCATTCATTTACTTGGGAATGGTTATAGGTGGAAATCATAGAAGGTATGACGTGTGAAAAATGGTAGTAGAAAAGGTAAGGAGCAGATTGACAAGATAGAAAGGGAAAAATCTTTTGTTTGCAGGAAGGATATGTTTGCTAAAATATGTTATAAATGCTTTACCCTTATTTTATATTTCATTGTTTAAGATGCCAACAAAAGTGGAGATGGAAGTCAAGAAAATACAAAGAGAGTTCTTATGGGGTGGGGTAGTGAAGGCAAAAAGATAGCTTGGGTAAAATGAGAAAATATTTGTAAACCAAAAGAGGATGGTGGCTTTGGCATAAAAGATATCAAAAGCTTTAACATTGTGTTATTAGGAAAATGGAGATGGAGGATAACAATAGAAAAGGAAGGATTGTGTAAAACCATTTTGGAATCCAAATATGGAATACACAGATTTTGGAATTATAGGACTAATAGTATACATAAATCATTATGTTGGTAGGATATTATGAATGTAATTAGTGAAGGAGAACGTGGGAACTAGTTTGCAAGAAACATAGAATGGAAAGTAGGAAAAGGGAAGACAATTGACTTTTGGAAAGATAGATGGAAAACTAAGCAACCTATATACGAGATCTACCAAGATTATATCTTAATTCCATTTATAAGCAAGGGACGATACAGAAGTTTGGAAGTTGGAATGTGGATGTTTGGGAATGGAACCTAAAGTGGAGAAGAGGGTGGTTTGAATGGGAAGTATCCCAATAAAACAATTTCATGGAACATCCAACAAGTATAACACTTAATAGGGGGATAAAGGATACACTAAAATGGAAAGATGCAGAATCAAACAATTATACTATTAAATCACCATATAATAAGTTGCAAGATTTAACCCAGAGGGAAGATTTTGAGGTATAGTTATTTATGGGAGGTTAAAGTATTACCCTTTGCCCAACACTTTGCTTGGAAAGTACTACTGAATAAAGTACCAATTATAAACAATTTAAGCCAAAGAGGGATAAGGTTAGACAATAACCTTTGTGTAATGTGCGGTCAAGCAACGAAAAATGTTAGCCACCTATTTTTTACTTGTAACATAATGTAGAGCATGTGGAACCTTTGTAGTAAATGGGTAGGTCAATCCATAGTGATCCCCAATGAAACAAAATAAAACTTCTTTCAGTTTTACAATTTGGAATTAAATAGAAAAAAAATGCAATCTGAAGAAGTTTATGGGTGACAATTTTGTGGGGGTATTTGGGGCCAAAGAAATAGAATCATCTTTGGGAACAAAAGGGTAGACACTATAGAGATCTTCACTCTAGCTCTGTTGAAAACTTGGGGATGGATAACCAGTAAATACACTAAAGTGAAGTTCACATATTCTGCTTGGTGTATATCCAAACCTATAACATGCTTAAAATACTTATCATAACAAAATTCAACAACTTAGAATTATTATCTTTTGCTTAGGGATGCTTTTAACATCTTTTATGCAACTTATTTTCTTATAATCCTATATCTACATTAATGTCATTTACCTCTAAATGGGTAAATTGGGCAAACACTAATGTTTTTTGCAACTTGTTAAATATAATGTACTTTTAGGTAGGTACCATGGTGTTTTGTATGAAAGTAGGGATAGAAACAATTCAGGGAAAAACATCTTGGAGAGGCACTGAACCAAGCAAAGAAAGTTATGAAAGTCTTGTACTGAAATGGAAAGAATAGCAATGGTGTAGCTTTGAAATCGACAACAATGCACTAAGTTCATCAAATGGAAAAAAAGATTACAACCTAAAGGAAGTAGACTAACCACCTTTAACTGGATTGGACAAAGCAAGGACATTTCTAACATGAAAAGAGTGTTAGGGAAGCGTTGGGAAAATTATGTTCTATTTTTTATAGGGGATATGAGTGCAACAGAGTAAAACTTTTTTATTTATATGGAATACACAACATGACAATATAAATTACAAGAATGAAATTGGGTGACAATAAACATATGCAATGACGATAGACAATGCTACATCAGGTGAAAGAAGGGTGGACAACCACTAGAAAAATGTTATAATGTCTACTATGTTAACAAAACACAAAAATTTTGCATAAAAGGTTATGTAACCTTAAAATTAGTATGTAGTGGAAGGGTCTCTAAAATTGTTTTATAACTACATGTGTCTATATTTTATAACATATTTGCAACTATAAATAAGTATCAAGTTATTTTTTTTAAAAGGATCTTATGTGAAAGTATCCCAAATATTTTAATTTAATTTATTATTTTTTCTGATAAAAAGACCAATATTAAATATATCATTGTACTTTTTTTAATATCACATGTTTAAAATTTCTTTTCAAAATATACAGAAGTTTCAATACTTTTTGAAGTAAAGATAGATAGGAACTTCATGCCACGTGGCTTTATGATTTGATGTGAACATTACCTTCTTTTCCTCACTCTTTTCACTTTTCAACGTTCTCTTACTCTCTCTCTTGTATCGCAATTTCCCAATCTCACGCCTAGGGTTTCTATCGCAAACCCTCCGCCCTTCCGGCTAGGTACCGATTCTTCCACCCAACATCAGATCTACTTCACTTCCTTCTTCCTCCACCTGCGATCCGTCCAATCCCAAATTTTTTCTTCGATCTCATCGGTATCGATCTGCGATTACGACTTGTTTTTTCCTTGCATTGCGTTGCAGGTCGCGTGCAAAGGGATTCCGAAGCTTTGACTTTGCTGAAGGATAAAATGAGGCCTGTTTTCTGTGGGAACCTGGATTTCGACGCGCGTCAATCTGATGTGGAGAGGCTCTTCAGAAGATACGGGAAAGTCGATAGAGTCGACATGAAATCTGGTATATCATTCTTTGTTTTCATTTTTTTTTTCTTAATTTAATTTTGTTTAGTTTATTAGTGCTCTTTCTCAGGACAAATTTTTTGTTGCATTGTCAATTGTGATTACATATGTTCTGGATTGTGATTTTTTGATGATGGGTTTGGTATATTGGGTGGCAAAGTTGAAATTTTGCTGTGATAGTTTTAAACGTTTTGGTTGTTGTTGTGCTGAATTTGCTTCGTGGTAGTTGGACGGGTTGTATGAGCTGGAAGGTTTGATGTTTCACAGATGAGTTTGTTCTGTTGCAAGGAAGCAGGTTGGCTGGCGTTACACAGTGAATGGCGGTGTTTGAGGATGTGGAAGTTGAGATAAAATTGTGCACTTGGGTTGAGTCTCATGTTTGGGACAGGAAAATGTTATGTACAACCATTTAAAGGAATCATAGAACTCATTGACCCTTTTCTGATGTCGGTTTGGATACAACAGGAAACCAAAGGAAGAAAATTATTCATTGCTCTGAAACTGTTAAGCGAATTAAGTTGTCACTTATTTTCTTTGCACATTTGGCAGAGTATAAGTAGTAAAATCCTCATATTTGTGTTAACCCAAACTTGTATTCTAACGCACCGGATATAAGGGATGAGATGCTTTTTTGTTAGTCTCTTAAAACTTTCTGTTTTTTTTTTTTTTTTTTTTTTA
>Ga0099822_1011534_pt1 | contig 10753 bp, 4 predicted proteins | sample CowpeawhiteBW_FD_76839 | JGI IMG/M metagenome (GOLD analysis project Ga0099822, IMG submission 76839) | Root nodule microbial communities of legume samples collected from California USA - Cow pea white BW | ecosystem: Host-associated > Plants > Roots > Nodule | place: USA: California | collected... | reverse complement strand
TATAATAATATATATATATATATATATATATATATATATATATATATATATATATATATATATATATATATATATATATATATATATATATATATATATATATAATTATGGTTTCTTAACTTAAAAATCCACAATAAACCAAATTCTTAATTTTAAATGTAAATTTTGTATATTTTAATGATATAATTAGTGAATATCTTAGGTTTATAATTTAATTAAAAAAAAACATATACAAATTTGAGTAACAAATACAAATTAAATATTTTTATAATCTAAACAGTAATATGAGGCATAAGTCACTTATTTAAATAGACTTACATTGCGTGTTACTACTATTACATGAAAAATTTACTAAAAAGAAAAAAAAAAGAAGAAATTGAAAAAATCATAAAAACACACCGAACCTTGATAAAATTATATTACACATATAGCCAAAAAATACTTATTATGAAAAAAATTAAATATATAAATGGAATACGTTCCAATAATCAAATTCATCAACATATAGTGAAATTTATCATTAATTAACTCTCTCACATTTCAAAAAAAATAAAATAAAACTCATTATTGTTTTTTAGTGAGTCATTTCTTATAAGCACATTACTTTATTCATTTTAATTATTAGTTAATTCACAAAATTTAATGTTTTTAACATATTATCATGTCAAAGTGAGCTAACCTGCCTTCAAGGGTTGGCTTACCACAGGGTGAAATAAAAATGAGTGAGTTTAATTCGACTCACTTTTTGGTGTGTCAAAATTTTTGTAACCCGACTCGATCCACCATGAGTTGGTGGGTTACTAGTTTGACCAACTAAAGGATGTTTTGTACTTCCAAATTATTCTTACCAAAAAGAGCTTGAACCTTCTTAGGTGAGGAGGAAGGACTACATCGTAAGCTCATGATAAGAGGATGGAAGATCCTCCTACAGAAGATTCTTCGACGCTCAAATCAGTAAGAGCATGAGTAAATTTATTATGGATTACATATGTTTTTAGTGTCTAAACTTGGACGTGAAATTAAAATTCGTCCTTGTTTGAAACTTTGATCCTAACATTCAAAATGAATGGATATGGTCCATTTAACCCAATGATATTAATTTTTTTATGTATTAACCAACATTCCAAGTTGTCATTTGAGCTAGAATTTATCAAATGGTATAAACAATCTAAACACCAACCCAAAACACCACTTGACATGTTAAAGAAAATTAACGCAATAAGATTAAAAAGACCATATCAATTCATATTTAAAGTTTGAGGACCAAATGTATCAAAGTTTAGAACAAGGAAGAATTTCAATTTCGCATTAAAGTTTACTAAAAACATATTTAACTCATTTATAATATGTGAATAGATAAGGGAAAATATGATACTTCCTACGAGAATGTTCTTCTTCTATAGGTGGACCTAAAATATAAATATAGATTGATATGATTATAATGTTGATGGGCATGATATTGGTCATTATATAATATAAAGTTGTAGAATCATAATTAGTGCCTATGGCTACATTTATTATAGGATAATTAAGACATATCGGGGAAATATTATTTCGATATTCTTATCATATTACGCTTGATCAGGGGAGGTAAGCTCCCCAAGCTCAGAACTTTATATAAGTGAACAAGTTCAAAAGTGGTATGTGCTTGATAACTGAATTGGAGTGGTACTCATCCATAGTTAGATAAGAACTTGGACAATGGTGAGTTTGTATCGACAACTAGGCTTTGAGTGTTTCGTAGTCACATTATACTTGTCATTTATATAGGGTGGAACATTAATGAGAGGTTTTACGTCTTGTTCTTCACATTTGAACGTGTCAACTAATGGCCTTTAGATATTCACCATGTCAGCGAGTGGGACCAATGCATCATTACTTGAAGTGACGTATTTGTTCTTGGAGAGTTTTTTGTATAACCTTTTCACTTCTCTTGTAACGTTTAAATATCGTTTCATTTTCCCCTTATTTTAGAAACCTTAAAAAGTTTCAACTTTTTGGGCTTTTCAACTAGCAGTCATTTTTGTCGCGTCGAACCTTCATTATCATTTTTTAGGTAAGTTCACAATGTTTATTTCTTTGTTTGATTCCTCCTTTGAAAAGCCTTCCTTAATGGAATAAGATTTTGTTGAAATGGTTTCTTTGAGTCATACAAACTCAGCTCCCCTTGAGGGTGGTGGAGGTGAGGCATTTTCCTTACGTATGGTAATGGCTCCTTTAGTGGTCATTGTCAGCCCTGCAGTGGTTGTCATGGGAGGCGTTGGAGAACATGAATGTGTGGATTAGGGAACTTCTAAACCAACTTTAAAGAAAAGGAGGAAAGATAAGTTTCCCCTTGTTTTAGATCCAAAATATCACTAGGTGCTTTGTGAGGTTGCTTTTTATTCCTCTATTTTTACAACCCAAGAGTCTGTTGATGAGTTTGTTTCTAGTTTCTAGTTATCAGTTAAACATGTGTCTAAGATTAGTTAGATGTCTCTGTATAGTTCCCGTCACGGTCCTTTATTTATCATATATACCTCGTCCTTTAAATACTTTAAAGATAGATTTTCAAACTCAAAAGCTTTCCTCGGGATCTGAATAAAAAACTTTTCTTGAGTTTCAACTGTGTTCCTATCTTTCCCCTTATTTGGCAATGACCTCGAAAGTAAAATTCTAAAGCTTCTCAATGTTTTAGTCCTGGGGTCAAGATGGACATTGAAATACTAATGAATCAGCCTCGTCCTCTAAGTAGTATAACTCTTCTGAGGGTGTCTTATGCTGAGAACTTGCACTATCTTTTGTTGGGTAAGACAATGAATTTGCACTAGGTTTTTGAACTTATATTGGTTTCTCATTTCTCTTCTTATACATATATCACATGCAAATACTTTGTTTTCAAGAATATATTTGACAAGGTGGGGAGCTTGAGCTTCATGGAAATCTTTTTGCTGCCTTCTAGAGATCAAAGAAGAGGAAGAACATTAGAGGAAATTGAGCCAATATTTTTTAGTAGTCAGGTTGGAGACGTGGATCCGACTATGGAGGATGATGTGTAAATAATCGATGGAAATTTGATTGTTGATCCATCAAATGCAGGCACCTCGAGTCATGGCATTTCTCCTCATGTTGAAATTGATTCAGCCTCCTTAGCTTTTGTTTAAGGTGTGTCTTCTGTTGTTGTTGCCACCTAGACCACAATGTTGACTTTTTGGCAAGGTGGCCCTTTTCCTTAGTTGATCATGGTCTGGTTATGACTTTGCCTCCTAAGGCTACACAAGGAGTAAGCTTGTGCCAAAAATTATTTGGTCTTCTTATTTGGAGTCAGGAAATGAGGCCCTTGACTCGCATGGATCATGTGTCCATGGTCGCTTCAGTTCAAATTCTTTGTGGCATGTGAATATGAGAGCACATCACATAAGAGGTTATGGAGATGTTGCAAATGACAAGAACAAGATTAAAGATTGAGAGGTTGTGGTGTCACACCTAAAGGAAACATTGTCCAAGGTCCATAAGTAAGAGAAGAAAATGAAGGATGCCGAGAAAATTGCCTGACATTTGGAGGAAGATATGGCTAAAACGTTGAAGTCTCAAACTAATATGGCAATGAAGATTTCTAAGGTAGAGGCTTGAAATGTGAACATAGCCAAATCGCGTATGAAGAGTTATGTCAAAGGTTTCATGAAAGTTATGCGGTAAGTTGTTTACTTCTCTCTTTTTATTGATCTTGCCAAGTTCAACCTTTCTAAGGATGTTGTTCAAAATGAGTTGGTTGATGATTAGGTTGTTTTTTATAAGATTGTTGCACATTTTGCTTTACTTGTTGTAAAGACCTAAACAATTTTATGAATGCTTATAACATGCCTTTTTGGTGGATTTACCTTCATCTTGAGCTGTGTTTGGTCGATAAAATAATTATTTCTACATTGGTGGGGACAACTTCTACCATTGTCGGTAGGGACGAGTTCTTCTACCTTGGTGGGGACAACTTCTACCATTGTCGATGGGGCTAAGTTCTTCTATCTTGGTACAAATAACTTTTTACCATTGTTTGTAGGGACGTGTTCTTCTACCTTGGCAAGGATAACTTTTACCATTGTTGGTCGGCTTGGTATGGATAACTTCTACCATTGTCGGTAGGGACATGTTATTTTACCTTGGTAGGAATAACTTTTATCATTATTGGTAAGGACGAATGCAACATCGAATATATTTTTAGTGTAATAATTGAGTAAATATTGTTGACAACTTTGCAATAAATAAATATTAAATATATTTTCTTCTAGAAACGTGCCTTGTTAAAACCTCACTTGGTAAATAACTCTTTTGGGATAAAACCCGAGTTGAGTAAAATTAGTAAATAATTCCATCTCAACTGTAATACATTTTTAAATGTGTAGTGTTCCAAGTTTTGGTATAAATTTACCATTTAACTCTTCAAGGTTGTAAGCTCCGTTTTGAATGGAATCGAAAATTATGAATGATCCTTCCTAGTTAGCTACTAATTTACCTTTGCATTTTCCTTTCCTAGATTCCCCTAGTTTTCTCCACACAAGATCGCCTTTATGTAAGGGACGCTCTCGAATTCGGGTGTTATATCTACGGGCAATTCTTCCTTTAACCACGACTTCCCTTACTCTTGCTTCGTGGATTTCACGTATAAGTTCTAACTCATCTCTTAAGCTGGAACTGTTGTCATTTTCATCAAAGTGTCATTTTCGCCAAGAAGTTTCATTGAGTTTCACTATAATCATGGCATCAGTGTTGTACATTAATTAGAATGGTGTTTCACCTATTGTTTATTGAGGGGTGCAATGATACCTCTACAGGATATTAAGTACTTCATTAGCCCAAATGCTTTTTGTGTATCTAAGCTTCTTTCTTTTCTGCTTGTCTGTTTGTAAAGAGTGTTCTATATCCAAGAGATTTTTGTACTGGTTGGGCTGTGATCATGGATAACAACTTTGCTTCTATCTATTTTCTTAAAGTAGTTGATGGTCACGATTAGAAACTTTACTTGTCATTTTGCGATGGAAAATAGGCCGAGTATATCAATTCCCTACTTAGTGAATGACCATGGTGTGGCAATGGTGTGCAACTCTTCTTTAGGAAACTTGTGTAATGGTTCGAATTTCTGGCATTCAATGCACTCTATAGTGAAGTCATGGGCGTCTTTTTGTCGTGTGGACCAGTAATATTTAGCTCGTAGAACTTGGGATGTTATACATCAAGCTATTGAATGCATGTCACATATTCCTCGGTGAAGCTCTGCTAACATATATTGTGTTTGATCCTTGTCCAAACATTTAAGTAAGGGAGAGAAAAAATCTCGACGATAGAGTTCACCGTTGTATATTGAATAAAATGAAGCTTATCATTATATCTTCTTTGTTTCTATATTATCATCAGACAGTGTGTTATGGAGCATGAAGCTTGTGATTTATATACATGAGCTTATATACATGGTGCAACTTCTATTTATAAGTGTCACAAAAGATCCTTTGTGACCCATTACTAATTGCATATATGCTTTGAGTTAGAGTTTTTCTATAAAGGATGTTTGAATTTATACAAACACTTCATTATTACACTTCTTTTATAACTTATTAAATTATTAAATTTTATAACTTTATAATTGTCATCATGATCTCTTGTAAGATAATATTATGTAACGACATCTAAGGAGAAGTAACAAGACAAGGTAACTATCACACCGCATAATTAATTAATAGAAAAATTTAATTGTTGGGATTCAATTAAAAAGTTTTAAAATTTTGAAAAATTAATATACTACAAAAATTTAATAAAGACTCAATTGAAAAGTTGTACTGCTGCCTTCGGGAAGGATGAATTGCTCCCGAAAAGGAATCTATTGATTCTCTCCCAATTGCTTGGACTGTAGGTGCGATGATTTACTTCACGGGCGAGGTCTCTGGTTCAAGTCCAAGATGGCCCAACTGCGTCGAGAAAAAGAATAGAAAGAAAACTGACTTGACTCCTTCATGCATGTTCCACTCGGCTCGGGGGGATATAGCTCAGTTGGTAGAGCTCCGCTCTTGCAATTGGGTCGTTGCGATTACGAGTTGAATGTCTAATTGTCCAGACGGTAATGATAGTATCTTGTACCTGAACCGGTGGCTCACTTTTTCTAAGTAACGGGAAAGATTCTCAAATCTACCAAAAACTTAAAACTTAATTAAACCTTAATTTTTCTATGATTTAAACTGTGCATATCTATTCATCTAAATTGTAAATAATGACATGATCATTTAGAAGAAAAACTCAAAAACTCAAATTGTATTTATTAAAGTTATAATAAAATTTATTAATTTATTTTTCACCAAAATAGAGTGTAACTATATAAACGATAACATGTAAAATAATTTAAAAGCTGACAAGGACAATCAAATGGTAATTATACCTATGATATAATTAAATATTATTTTAATACAATGAGAATGATTATGTAAAGAGCAAATCAACTCCTAAATTTCAGAAGAAGCCTCACAAAAACAGAGGAAGAGGCTTTGGTTAGCGTTGATTATGCTCTAAACAAGATTCTATCAACAAAGGGTGTTGTTTCTCCTCTTTTCCACTGTTCTTAGGAAAACAATTTAGAATTCAATAACTTTGTCCATTCGGAGGTAACTGTCTGAACCTAAGAAACAGTGTAACAAACTTTAGAATGAATGGTTCCTACACTTCCCCACTAATCTCATTTTGCTGCGCTTTACGTTAGTGTATCACCAATAATTGGTGCTACCCAACCCCACCCTCTTTGGCCCACCATGCTATTCATTAATCATAGTAATCACATTAAGGATAACAAAACTACAATTATTTATATATATTAATATAATAATATATAGTCCCTTGTTACAGTAAAGTCCACAAAGATAATCAAAACCTACCTTCATGTGTGACATCACTGTGCTATCATCTCAGACTCCACAATTGTTCAATTCAATGCCAATCAATGGGCCAACGCGTGCAATGAGCCATAGCTATAGGGATTTATTTAACTACTTTATTCAATAAAAAATTATAATTATATTTCATGAATCATGAAAACTGTTAAACGGAGGTTTATGTGTTTGTCTTAAGCCAGACATTAACAAAACTTGAATGCCAATTATTGTATCATACAATATAGTATTTAAAAGAGGTAAAAATAATTATTCAATTTTATTTCATAAAGTATGATTTTTTTTCTACTTTAAAATATATGCTTCTTTGAAACCAAGCATAATGTTCTCATAAAACGTCACCTGTTAGGGGTTTGTGAGGACTGTGGAGAATGCTTCCGTTTTCGCTTTTGCGGTTGAGTTTCGTTGTTCAAAAGTCAAACGGTTTTAAGAGCAAAGGATTTCTCAAGCCTTCTATTCCAATCCAAACACCCTCTATGTTGTTATTTTATTTATTTATCTAATAATAATTATCAACAAAGCATGCTCTGATCGAAGAAGGGGTCCACACGTTTTCATTATTTTATAATTTTCCGTTTTTTCTTTATTTTAATAAAAAATAATTCCAAACACTAATTAGTAATGTAAAATGAAACTCTGAATAATGAATAAAAAAAGTGCGTTTGCGGAATTTATTCCGTATCGAGTGGTGGGGTTTGAATTTTGTCTCGCGAAATTCGGAGGGCATGTGGCAGAATCAGCCACAGCCAAACATTAGAGGGCGCGTTTGCCCATTTTAACCCTAATACCTCACCACCCTTTTACGATTTGGACACGCTTAGTTAAATTAAAAGTTAAATAATAAATTATAATCACCTTTAAAAATTATTTTCCAGCTCAGTCCCACATTCGTTTCTGATAATGTCAACACGTGTCAAGTGGGTGTAGATTTTAACGAACTTGGATATATAAAAATAATAGCAAATAGTATATGAAGAATATTTAAAAAACTGTAACATGCACCATAATTCATTAATAAATCTTAGAGGTAGTGATTAGTCAGTTAATCTGGTTGGTTTTTGCATAAACAAATTCATTCAACGAAGAGAGGTGGTGGTGTTAGATTGGAACAGTGATTCCAACCAAAAACAACCTAGTTTTCGATTTTTTTCAATGTCGGCGCCGGAATGTTTCACTTTTTCACCTCTGGATCTGGTTAAGGAGACGCGTTATTTATTTTTTCTTTTTTTTTTCGGTCCTTTAATAATTGATTTACTATTGGCAGCTACGGTTCACCAAAGCAAAATCAGAAAGGACTAATGGACTAATCATGTTGACCTTTTCCGTGCTTAAAGATGATTTTAATTAGCCTTAATCACCTTCTTAATTTCGTCTAAAAGTGAGGCTTTCATGAGAGTTCATCTCTCTTTATTATTAACATTAATAGTATATGCTTATTAGTTCAGAGTAGAGGGTCTACTAAAATGGCTATTTGTTAGCATGTTTTTCGTTCATGCCCTCCACATTTTGACCATTTTATTATTGTCTCCCAAATTTGGCTTAGAAGTTTCAAGGAAGTTGCAGAGAGGGTGTCAATATTCAGGCAATTTATTTAGTGGCTAGTCCATCCTACTCGTATATACACGACAAGTTGTGTAATTAAATATTCATTCATGATTATGACTTTTATACATTGTTTTCATCCAAACCAACAAAAGAATCAGCTATCGGTGCTTCACATTATAAAAAACATGTATTTGATTTAATTTTTAGAGTAAGACAGATTCATTAATTCTTCCCTCCAATTTATATCTTAATTTAAAGCCCAGCCACACTTGTGACTTCTGATGTCAAAAGGGCAAATATTTCTATATACCTTATTTAAAAAGCGAAAATCCAAAATCAGAAATTATTCCAATATTTACCTTCTTCTGACACATGTACATACTCTAATCTCCCTAATGTTATTTTCACTTCATATTTATTATATAAAGAATGATGCAGTTGTTAATTCTTAATTATTTTTTTTTTCCTGGTGATAAGATAACAGTTGTAAAGATAGGTTTTTTCAGTAGACCATGTACACATTGCCTGGTAAGAATGGAAACATTTTGGAAAGGTCTTGGAAAATTCACAACCATTTATTACTGCTTCATTCTTCTGACTTATTGGTGTGAAACTGTGAAAGGATTTGGATTCTAATTTCTCTACTTCATTCCAATATAATTATAAAAAAAAAAATATTATGAGTAATAAATTAAAGGTGGGCAATGATAGAAGCATTAGATATTATTATGATTTATTTTATTGGTCTAATTTTCAATGAGGTTAGGAAGTGATGCAAATGTGTACACAAATATTATATGAAGCAGCTGAGCCAAGCTAGCCACCAACTGAAACAACCACTTCCCACCTAAAGCTGCTAGCATTTGTAGACAAAATGAAAATTTAAGCCGCAGTAGCAGAAGTAGCAACATCTGCTTTCAATGGCACAAACAGTGGTAAGCAAAAGGAACACTTCATTTTTTGTTTTCAACTATTTCTTCCACAGATTTGAACAGGTAATGAAATGAAAATCTGCGAAAGTTAGGTTGAAGAAGCTAGCGGATAAAGTTTATTAATTATTTATTTTTAATAATATGAAAAAGTGGGGAGCCTATAGGAAGTGGGGTCCACCAGCTTTGAAAGCACTTTTTTTACCATTTCTTTTTCTCACTCACCTTCGTTTTCAAAGGGGTAGATATAGCGAAGAAACCACCCGGATAGGACATACGTCATATATATACCAATCAAAATACACGTATTTTGAAAATTAAAGCATAGGGGAAAAATACAAAGCATAAACAAAGAAAAAACAAAGCACCAATTGTAGGCTTCCTCAGCAAGTGCCTTGCACACCACGGATCTTCCACCGTGTGAGGTCTATATGCACACGCTCCTCTATTTAAACACATCACCTTCCCTTCCTTCTACTTTCTTAATACCTCTCTTCCATTTCTTCTTCTTCTTCTTACTCTTACAATTCATCTCTTCTCATATACCTATATCTCTCTTCTTTTTCTTTTGTTCCTTGTTGTTTGGTATATATATGTATGCACATATATCATACATATATATAGTATAAATTTGAGTAGTTGGTACCCATATATTTGATTTCATGGAGGAGCCTATTGTGTTGAACAAAGGTGAGGAGCCTCTAGATTTGCCTCCAGGTTTCAGGTTTCACCCCACCGATGAGGAGATAATTACTCATTATCTGACTGAGAAGGTGAAGGATAGTAGTTTCAGTGCAATTGCTATTGGAGAGGCTGATTTGAACAAGTGCGAGCCTTGGGATTTGCCGAGTAAGTTAATTGTTTGTGTGAATTTGTGAGTTTGGTTTCTGTTTTGACTTTGAAGTTTGATGAGATATTGAGAGGGTTGAGTTTATGTTTTGCAGAGAAAGCGAAGATAGGGGAGAAAGAGTGGTACTTCTTCTGCCAAAAGGATAGAAAGTATCCAACTGGTATGAGAACCAATAGAGCAACAGAATCTGGGTACTGGAAGGCCACCGGAAAAGATAAGGAGATTTACAAAGGGAAAGGAAACCTTGTTGGGATGAAGAAGACCCTTGTGTTCTATAGAGGGAGAGCTCCCAAGGGTGAGAAAACCAATTGGGTCATGCATGAATTCAGATTGGAGGGCAAATTTGCAAGTTACAATCTTCCTAAGGCAGCAAAGGTATCAAAAGTGAACCTTTTTTTTTTTTTTTTTTTTTTTTTTTAAAAAAAGGTTTTTTTTTTTTTTTTTTTTTTTTTTTTTTTTTTTTTTTTTTTTTTTTTTTTTTTTTTTTTTTTTTTTTTTTTTTTTTTTTATTTTTTTTTATTTTT
>Ga0099822_1011532_pt1 | contig 10755 bp, 6 predicted proteins | sample CowpeawhiteBW_FD_76839 | JGI IMG/M metagenome (GOLD analysis project Ga0099822, IMG submission 76839) | Root nodule microbial communities of legume samples collected from California USA - Cow pea white BW | ecosystem: Host-associated > Plants > Roots > Nodule | place: USA: California | collected... | reverse complement strand
CCGATCTAGTGTAGAAGTTGAATATAAATCTATGGTCTTGGCAGAAGATATCCATCACAATGTATTATATATTCATTGGAGGGAATATTATCTTTTGCTAGAGCAAGAAACAGATTGTTGTTACCCGATGTAGTGTAGAAGTTGACTATAAATCTATGGTCTTGGCCACATGTGAACTTGTGTGGATTAAGAAACTATTTCAAGAGTTGAAGTTTTGTGAAGTTGAGAAGATGAAGTTGTACTGTGATAATCAAGTGGCCTTTCATATTGCCTGCAATCTAGTGTTTTATGGGGGAACCAAACATAGAAATTGATTGTGTTATGGTAACTAATAGTTGTTGTTTAAGAAACTTAAAATATTAGCTCCAATTACCAGCTTGTAGACATTCTAACCAAGCCTTTTAGAGGGTCTAGAATTCAGTTTCTATGTTCTAAAAGCTTGGTGCATACAATTTATGTGCTCCAACTTGAGGGGATGTTAAAATAGTTGTTTATTTGTTGTACAGCTGTTGTAAAGTTGCTTTTGGGTATACATAGCTTAAGGTTGTACACACTGTTTTTATACGCAAACACATTTACTTATGCTTGACGAAAATTTGCTCTAATTGAATGTCATGAACCAACTAACCTAAAACCCTAAATCCAAAACCTAAATTTTAAGCTGTTAGATGAAAACGCATGAACTTTTTTCTATTATTTCATTCTTGACCCCTCATGCAAGAGTCCTTTGTGCTGGAAGCATGAACAATGTGCAAGCCACCTACCTGGTGCTAAAATTAAACTTTCTTGTTAAAATAATGAGGATAACATGGATTGAAACTCTAGACTACTTGGTTGTGGAGGCTTTGATACTGTTTCATGAATGAAGTATTCTTAAAGCTTTAGTTGTTAGCTGAATACAGAAAGATGGTTTTTTATTTATTTCTTGCAGAATTGTTTCTGTTGAGTATTTTAGCCTTTATTTTATAACTGTTGGTTACTAGGCTCTCATCACTTAATCTTTCTTGAATTGAGATGTGGATATGATCTTTTCCAGGCATCCCAGCATGCAATTTTTCTCTTTGCCAGGATCCCACAAATATGGCAGAACTTTTCTGTAAGTTGAAAACATATTGCCTATTCAATGTTCCTGCTATATTGGACAAAAACGCCTAGTTGTTGTCATTAGATTTACAAACTTTTTTTTTAAAGTACTTGCACTCAATACAATATTTGATTTTCCAGTCAGAATATCTACTTATGTCCTCTTTATTAATGAATAAATGGGTTCTTTCACTCTACTTCATGATGGCTTACTTTACACTAAAATACTTGAAAGAAACTTTGTTTCTGAGTATATGCTGTAATTGGTTATGTTTATAAGAGAACTGGTTGCTTTTTTGACTTGTGTGTAATGAGAGGCTAGGATGCCTTGAACCCTGTTGTAGTTATGCTGAATTTTTTCATATAATGCTTCTACATTCCCTATTGTGTGTGTGTTTTTTTTGTCTACAATTTTTCGTTTGATGAATTATGTTGACTCTTTGTTTCACTAGCCTTATTCTTCATTGATAACTTACTATGTTTGAGCAGAATAAAAGTACTGGCGAACTCAGCTTCATAACTTCTTTTATGAATTTTGCTGGTTCAATGGGTAAGCCATTATGATTTCGGTAAAGTTTTGTTAAGTTTCCTTGTGTTTACAGACTAATATATTTATTTTATTTGTTGCAGTTAGAGTATTCACAACTATCCAAGAAAATGCACCGAACAGTGGTAAGTTGATGCTTAATTTGTTTTTGTCATCTGGACTTTTGTTGTTGTTGTCATTGTCAATGAATGTTAACTTAGTGTTTTGGTGCTAAAAGTAGTGTTTATTTGTTTTACTTTTGAGAATCTTAGAGCATGTTCTATACAAATCTTAAAATAAGAAGAAAAAATAAGGTGTAGTTTTTGAGGGTAGCGGTTGTAGTTTTTATGGTTAGATGTTCGCAATAGAAAAAGATAGTATTTGGAATTAAGTGGTCTACTACATCAAAGCAAGTACTTCAACATTGTGTTTTTTCAAAGATAGTTCCAAAACATCTCCCATGTGTGTATTTCCCCTCCATATCTGATACTGTTAATTTTGCTTTTGAAAATAAGAGATAAAAACAACTAAACTACTGTTTGTAGCTAAAGACTACATTGAATGGAGTGCTAGGATTGGAATTTTTTTTCTTAGAAATATGACACTGTTATTTTCAAATAAGATGTATGGTTCTTTATAAGCAAGACAATATGTTGATTTTCCCAAGGATGATAGCACATCGTAATAATACATCATATGAAGATATATAGTTCATAGGTCCCTTGGATGATCTAGTGAATAAGAAGGGTAGAGCTCTCGAGAACTCGAGCACTCTATAGACTTGCTTTTCTTAAGCCTTAAGGAGCGGTAGATTCAAATTCCATGTTTTAAATCTTGTATATACTTGTGTAAGTATTGTCTTGTTGTGACGTGAAGTCCTGATACTACCAAGAAAATGGTGACTCAGTTTCCATTGTTAATATTGAAGCCACCTATGAATTGTTTCCATTTTTTTTGTATTTAAAATAAAACATATCTTTCTTTCAAAAATAATGTCTTCGCCCTCCTTGACTTGATACGTACCAAAATCTTTCATTGACTATTGTTATTTTAAATGTCTTTCTTTACTATTTCATATTATTGTGACTTTTTCTTAATTTTTTTGAAGTTCTCTTGGGCTATGCAATTGGTGTCGCAACAAATTTTACCATCCTAAGTCAGATAATATTATACCGAAAACCCCAGGTCGAAAAGGAGAAGAAAACCAAGTAATAGAACCGTATCGAGTTGTGTATATCTCTTCACGATTCATGGGCAACGCTAGGTGCCACTGGATCGTATCCACCATTATAATTTTGTCGCACTCTTAAGTATCAAACGTCTTATTTCAAGTTTCTAGTGCTGATAGGTGGACCATATAAAGGTAACCATTAGTTCCAAAAGTAACAGCTGATTATTATCTTTTATTTTGGATCCTGAGACAATCTTGTTTAATTATTTTATCGTTGTTTATCAAAGCTAAAATTTAAAGGAGGATAGTCCAGGTTCTTTGTAAGGAACTTTTATCATGATTTGTTAGCCTTACTTCTACTCTTCTATAATCATAAAATCTTAAGAATCTCATCATGATTGTACATGGCTTGGTTCCTTTTTGATATAAAATGTATTGGGTAAAATAAAAGCGTCGATGGTTTCTCACCAAGGTCTTAATGTGAGACATTAAGTTGCCTTGAGATTTCATATAGTTTACTCGCGTATTTGGAAGGCATATGAACTTCGGCTGAAGTACCTTCAAAACTGCATTGGCCAAATCGCCTTGAGAATTGCCATTTACTGGGTTGTCGTAAGTGCTGCTTTAGCACCAAAATATTTTAATTTTCTTTGCAGAATTTTCTCTATTTCATGCCAATCTATCTGAAAGATGATGATACAGAGTAACTTTTCCTCAGTTAAGCTTGTTCCTTTTATTATGGGTTAAATTTTTGACTGAAACGTTTAACGAGAAACGGTACCAACACAGCATATCCGATTGAATTCTGTTCACAAGACTTGCTTAAAAATATAAGTATTATTTTAACGTAGATTCTATACAAGTGATATAAAGAGGGTTGTTCATAGAAAACCTGCTTATACAAGTTACAATCTATTAGTAATTTTCTTAATTAACTTATGTGGAAGATTTATATAAAAAAAATATTTTTACTGATAATTCACTTTGTTTGCTTCGATCACATTCTTTGTCATAGTAAAAACCTCCTGCAAAAGCATCCAAAAACATTTTGATTTCTGACCTAAGTTCATTGTAGAACATATTAAGTTCTATCACATCATCAAATTTATGGTTTGGACACATTCTGAGAAGAGATTTGTATTTCTCTCGTGCTTCATATAAAGACTCATCTGGTCCTTGTAAGAAAGTTGTTATTGTTGACTTGACATTTAAATATCTTGGTGGTGGAAAAAGTTTGATTAAGAATTTTCTTTTAACATCTTCCACTTCACCAAACTTTGATTTGGTTGAGACTGCAACCAAATTTTTTCTTTTCCAATTAATAAAAAAGGAAACAATTTGAGATATGTTGCCTCCTCATCCTCTCTTGCTATCCCTATGGTGTCATATAATTCATAGAAAGTTGTTAACTGATTGTAGGGATCTTCAATATTCATTCATGCAAACTGATTTGTAGTGATTAATGACAGCAAAGCAGATTTCATTTCCACACCCTTAGTAGCTTTAACTATGTTTCAAAATTGTCTTGGCCCTTGTTGTAGCATATAATCTCCTAGTAATCTTCTCTGTTCATACGTTCTGCCATTGATTCCTTTTGATTATGCTGAATTGAGCTCGGAAACAGTGAGTTTTCTCCAATTTGCTATTGTTGCTGCTCGAGCTATGTCTGTTGTCTCTTCTTCATGTTTTTGTTGTTGTTCCTTCTAGCAGTTTTTTCCTATTTTTGGATCAAACAACAAGATTGTTTCTTGTTCTCTTCTTGGCATGCACAATCAACTCAAGATCAATTGAGCGGAGCAACGTAAAAATATAAACATTTTTAAATAAGTAACTATTGCAAAAATTTACACAAATATACAACTATCTCAAGGTGATTATAAACTACTAATTAATTTTAGCACAAATCCTTGGTAGCGGTGCCAAAATCAATCCAGAATCATATTTTGAATCTTCTCATTTCATATCTTCCGACTAATATGCAACTTTGAGATTTTACACCAACTTCTTAATTTCTTTTTTTTTTCTACAAAAACAACGCAAATATATTAAATTTCTCTTTTTAATATTTCTTCTCTCTTCATTCTATATTTTAATGGAAAAGAGGAAGGTTGTTTGTGATTTTTACATTAAATTTATACAAAATAGGTGTCTGAATAATATATTATTTTATTAATATTAGACACTTATCGATTACGCCATAGGAAAATCATCTCTTTTTAATAATGAAACGGAAGTATGAAATTTAAATGAAACATAATATAGTTCAAGACCTCAAAATTTGTATCCACAACTACTCAACAAAATATTATTATTTTCAGCATATAATTTTCTGACTAAAACTGGAAAGTATAGTACAATTTAAATTTTTTTGTTACAAACTTTTTCTTATAATTTTTCTAGAAAAAAATTGCAAACTTTCTTATGATGCACAATTACCTAAGTCTCTCACACGTCTAAAAAATTTATGAAGTTGTGATGTGAACACTTAAGTCAACTCTCTTATTAAATTAAATTGTTAAATTGTGGTGATAATACTCAAATAAACTCTTTATAGTTTTCTAATTTTTCCCTTTTCCACATTTTATTCAACGTAGAACTTTAGTATAAATCACTTGAGAACCAACTAATCGATATTACAAAACCAGTTAACTCAGCAAAATTGATTTGATTTTAAACTAGTGAAATTTATTCCGGTTCCACAATAATTCGATTCAAATTGATTTTCTTTTGCATACACCTTACATTTACGAAATGTTATATTTATACCTGGTCCCTTACAACTCTCAATCTTAAGATGAGTGATATATTTAGATATCAGAATTAGACTAGAGGCCCACTTAAAAGAATAAACCCTAATTTTGTTAATCAAACTCCTCAAAGACAATACCATCTCACTACTCCTAAATAAAAGATAAATATTCGCTGTTTCTAAGTATAAATAAACATATACACCGTCACTTGAAAAATATACATTGAATATTTTTAGCACTACAAAGATTATACATCAAATGTTTCTAGCTTAATACTATTTCAGCTTTTACAGTAACAATACCAATAACATCCCACCATTTAGAATGAAAGGATTTTCACCAATTAAGAAAACGATTGGCCTCTCAATAATGCCCATAAAAATAAAAAATCAACGTGTCTCGCGGTGTTGACTTCAATTTTACAGCAATAAACTTGTATATCGTTTTAACGAGTCAGTGATTAAATGCTTGAAAATAGAAGATAGAATATGGTAATTGACATTATTGGAGCACAGAACCAACTTTTGGTAAGTCAACAAAGACCTCTAACTTCTTTTCTGGTGCTGTCGTGATCCAGTTAAGGACAAAAGCTATGACTCAGGACTGAACATGATTTGTCATTGGGAATCACTTTTCTTTTTATCACTGAAACTAAAAAGAATCCGCTGGTTTTGTATGAATTGTAAACCATCGAGTGATCAATTTTCTCGTTTGATTCGAGAAAGTTCATCAATATTTCTGAACCATTATTTCAACCACACCAATTGCCAAATCGGTTCACAATCTGAGTTTTGTGACTAGACTTAACCACAAATGGTAATGGCTTTCACGACGCGCTTCTGCAAAATGGAGCAGTTTTACTTTTCTCCCTTCGTCGCTATCGTGTTCTGGCCTTCCAAGAATTCCTTGTTCAAAAGTGACATCCAAACAAATTTCATACAATCATGTGCTTTTATACTTTAAAGAATATCAAGACTAAATCTATCTCTCACTTTAACGAAATAGATAAATCTAGGTACATGAATCCATCATAACACAAATAGGGCGTGTTGGCACTCACATGTATGAATCACATTCTATTAGAAGAATTTATGAACTGAGAAGTTTAAAGAAATTTTTTTTTGAATTCAAGTCAAACATCTAAAAGTAATTTTAGTCCAACAGCATCTTTCCTTCTCAATTCATGTATTGGAATACTCAACTTTGCATTCAAAATAACAAAAAATGTTCTATAACTTTAATCCACACTTGTATTTTGTTGTCAGCAAAAACAAATCGTCCCTGGCTATATCAAGGCACGAAGACATGATCCAGAAGTTCACCGCAAGTATACCATTAAACTGTGTACATATGGTGATACAAGCATTTGGGAAATAGCACCATTTTTGCGACAGATAAATGGCAACAAAATGTACAAGATAAACATGAGCAAAATAAATCAACATATTTTTTTCCACAAACCTTGACAGTTTAACGAAATCTCGAAACATAAATCAAGCCTGCAACGTATGACATCAGGCCCCTGGAGAATTTTAACCTCAAATAGCACTGATTATATTATGAAATGGTATGAACAATTAGAAGGAAAAGCTCGGAGGAAGGAGTACATCAAAACATAAGAACCAGTTTATTTGCCTTTGTCTTTCCAACTGACAAATGGATGCAAGTAAAATGTAAACTGCATGCTGCCAAAGAAATCAAATCATCTCAAACTCATACAGAAGTCTTGGATATATCGATTAGACTGGATACTCTAAGTTGCAACCCCAAAATGCCAAGCAAATGTCATCACCAAAATGAAAACATGTAAATACAAGAGAGCTTTTTCTGCATGCTAGCTTTCATTTGTGTAATCGTCCAAGACCATGCACAGAAAACAAAGCATATCCTCTGCCCATCCACTGTCAAACATCTGACACAATACAATAGTTTGTACATAGAACACCAATCATGATCAGAAAATCACATAAAAGTCAGTCCTCATTATCCACCCGGAAACTGCACTTGCTAACACGCGACAGTTTTTCCCAATCCAAAATGAAATCCAGTTATCCTGATTGAGTTGACACATTACTGTGGTACGCTAGGGAGTATGAATATGAATATGAATCAGACAAAATTCAAAAGAGAAATACTGATAAAAAATTCAAACAAGTTAACAAGTGACCAAGATTTTTATAATTCTAGTTTTTTAATAGGTATATCATTACCTCGTATGGTATAAAAGACATGGATTTTTATGGTATGCCTTGGGAGAGAGTTAGGACACGTAACAGAGTTTACCAAACAAAGTAGAGCACCATAGATGATTGGAGAGTGAGAGAAAGAGAGAATGTGACCGTCACTTCAACCGTGAAGCTTCAATTTCAAAAGCCAATAAACATCACACGGCATAAATTTCAAATTTAAGTACAGGACACATAACAATCAAATGATACAGCACAAAATAATGAAAATGGTCAAAGACTAAGGTTTGCTTTGGCCCTGCCCCTAACCATGGCGTGCACTAGTGCTACCACCCGACCATCTCCTCAAAGTGCTAGCAACTAAGCTCCTCCCAGATAAAAGTCCTAACCTCGACTTGAACGAACTAGATCGGGCGGTGCTGCCCGATGCTGATGATGCTGCCGCAGCGATTTGGGCAGGCATTTGAGGGAACTCTAAACCATTTTCCTGTGCCCCTCCATCACTAGCACTAGCTTCCTGAAGTTCTGCCTCACCAGTATCTAAATTAACAGCAACTGACCCCCTAGTCCTCCTCAACCAATCCCCACCCTCAGGGGTAACCCCCTTACACTTCTTAACCTTCACTTTCACCAAATTGGGACACCCATTCGCCAATGCCTCCATCCCTTGATCCGAAACAGGACAACTCTTAATACACAGTTTCTTCAAAGCGACACACTTAGCAGCAATGCAAGAAATTTCAGGATCACCGACCGAATCACTTCCACACAAAGCCAAACGCTCAAGATTCTGGCAATTAGATGCCAACATTTCCAAACTCGCCTTAGTTGGGTTAACCCCAATTAGTACTAATTCAAGCAAATTAGGGCAACCTTTAGCAACACCTATCAACCCATCATCGCCAATTCGATTGGCCTTCCATCCATCAATGTGAAGCTTCCGCAAAAGCTTGCACCTATCTGCAATAGCAACAAGTCCAATATCAGAACATTCAGGAGTCTTAACAAGATGCAGAATCTCCAAATTCGAGTAATTCGCGATTGCTTGCAATCCAATGTCGCTAATCTGAAGCCTCTCGAGGTGAACCTCAACCATTTTAGTCATTCTATCTGCCATTAATTGAAAAAGCCGGTCCCAATCGCCAGAGCACCGGAAAAGCTTCAAGGTCTTTAGATTCTTCGCGCCGAGAATAAGCGTTCCGAAACACTGTCCGTTGTAGAGCTCCTTCAGGCAAATGGTCTTCAGCGACGACCCCGCGACACCAGGTCCAATCGGTTCCGCAGCCGCCGCATCAGTGATTCCGCGGAGGCGCTTCACGGAGAGCTCCTCCAGCAAGGCGCAGTTGTCGAGCACCGCGTTCATTCCTTTGGATCCGAACGTGCACGATCCGCACGAAAGCTTCTTCAATCCCTTACAGTTTTTGGCAAACACTTCCATACCGGCGTCGGTTAGCTCTCGGCACGCGCGTAGCTTTAGACGCGTGAGGTTAGGGCACCGCTGCGAGATCAGCACCAGCGAGTCGTCGCGTATGCTCACGGATCTACGGTCACACTTCAGCGCAAGCTTCGTGACCGAGTCGAACCGAGAGAAGAGCGACGGAATCGCCGAAAACAGCTCTGATTCCGCGTTCAGAGAGAGACGGTGGCGGCTCTGTCCTTCGATCTGGAGCCACCGCTGGCAAACGAGCGAACAGCGGTTCCGATCAGCGGAGCTAAGAAACTGAAACACCGAGGCCAGACACTCGTTAGGGAGATCAGATATGTAGTCGGTGGTTCCATCAGTTACCGCCTCAACACGGCGGTTTTCGCTGTCGCCTTCGCCGCTGCCACAGGAATAACTAACCATCGGCGAAACCGAGGCTGTGGATCTGGTCTTAGAGATATTGACAGAGCGGTTGCCTTGGTCCCTCTGGCGACGACAAGCGACGGCTGCAGCCGAGGACGCCGATTGGCCCATCCACGGCGGTTAGGGAAACAATAAAGAAACAAACGGTTGAGATTGAAGGCTCTCACCGTTACTATCCTAGACTCTTCCTCTTCCTCGGAGGAAGACTGAACTCACTCGCCACTAACTAACTCTTTCTCCTCCCTAATCTTCTTCTCCCTTGGAATGGTTTCTTGGGTTCTGAGTTCAGTGGCGGAATTGAAATCAATATTCATTTCACCTTATTTTTTTCTGTGCTCTGTTTGGTGTGACCCAATAAAGTGAACAATTTTTTTTAAACGGTACTACCGCGACCAGTCATATACAATTCAATACCGTATGGACAACCTCACCGGGTTACCGTGGGGTCCCTCACTCGCTTTTGCGGCACGTGTGAATCAATGTCATGAGGGAGCGTGTTTGCAGGCGCTGGGTTTGTTCTCAGCGGTTGTTTGTTTGTTGCAGTTGAGTGATAGAGACTTATACAGCTTCATACCGCTGAAGGCACGCATTTTCAGAAAAATTCACCTTACTTTATTTTGAATATTTCTCTGAATAAGGTAGTATCATTATTAACTAATTCATTATCTAAACACACGTACTATCATGTACAATTTTTTAAATATATAATATTATATTAGTAAATTATAATATTAGTAAATTTATATATAAAATAAATTTATAATATATTTTCTTAATATGTAGTTTATTATCATAAATTGCTTTCAATTAATTATGTAGAAGAATCATAAAATATTAAATAGTGCTATAAATTCTGTATTTATGTCATTGGTATTCTCTTTTAAAATAACCTCCAGCTACTAGAAAAATACTTCATTTTCAGGCTGCTCTTTAGAAAAGACTCCCCTACTATTCTCCATTACCATTTTCTAAAAAATAGTGTTGAAAACATGTTTTCAAATACAAATAAAAAATAGAAACCTTCAAGAATATATGTAATACATATGTTTTTAGTTATATATATATATATATATATATATATATATATATATATTTTTTTTTTTTTTATATAAATTTATATATATATATATATATATAATCTTCAAAAATTACAAGATAATATATCATATTTTATTTTGTATAATTTTATATGT
>Ga0099822_1011528_pt1 | contig 10757 bp, 4 predicted proteins | sample CowpeawhiteBW_FD_76839 | JGI IMG/M metagenome (GOLD analysis project Ga0099822, IMG submission 76839) | Root nodule microbial communities of legume samples collected from California USA - Cow pea white BW | ecosystem: Host-associated > Plants > Roots > Nodule | place: USA: California | collected... | reverse complement strand
ATCCGTCATAGAGGTGATGGGACTTACCTTGGGAGTGGTTGGGTGAATACCCCTTGTGCCTAAAACTCTGCAGAGTTTGGGAACCGTCCCAAGTGCAAGCCACCGAGAGCTCCAATGTCACTTACATAATCTGGATATCGAGTCTAGAAAGGTGTATGATGTTATGGTTGAGATTAATTGGATGATTTTGATAATTGTGTGATAAATTCTGATTTCCGCCTAAGTATAAAAATTGCATGAATTGCTCTTGGTTCAAGTTAGCTTACCCTTCTTGTATGTTGTGTTTTCCTTGTGTCTTCTATTTATGCAATGATCGTCCATATTGAATGGCGTGAGCAGATATAGGTGCAGGTGAGGATACACCACTCCTGGACAGGAGATGAGTGGTTCCAGGAAGTTTCCAGTAGTAGTTGTCATTTGCTTTTCTCGTATATGCTAGGGTGTTTTGCATCTCTTTTGTCTATCTTAGGCCGTATGTAAGGACAATATTTGTATAGTTATTTTGAGGATGACTGTATTGTACTTTATATATTGGCCTGTTTCTATCAACCGCTCTTGAACTATTCAAAATTTGATGTTTTGTTTAATAGTATAACAACTATGAAAATGGGATGTTAGAAATATTATAATACTTATAATTATTATTATTTTATTATAACTATAAGTATAATAATAATAATTATATATATATATATATATATTATAATTATTCTTACTATTATTATTACTAATATTATTAACATTATTAATAAAATTAGATAAAAAATACTTTTAGATATGGCATAAGATTAACCGTAGAATATGTAATATATAAAATTAAATAATTGAAACTAGTATAAGTAAAATAATTTATTTACACATAAAAATTACAAGATATTAATAAAAAATTAAATTATTATAAATATTAAAAAAGTATTTTTGATCAGTAAAATTAATTTGCACTTAATATATAAAATGATATAATTAAGTTTGTAATTGTTTTTTAATATCATGGAATCTCACAAACTTAAACTAATACAAGCTATATGTTCATTACAGGATTTTAATAATGTGAATGAACCTTTTGTATTTCCATTAAAGTCATAAAAGTGGTATATCCATTGTTTGAATCTTTTGAGACATAATTATGTGCAATATTTTCCTCAAATGAAATGTTGGTATAATTATTATTTTTTCTTATTTGGTATAGTTTACATAAAATAGTACAATTTTTGAAACAATAATGCTTCAATTTTTGAGAAGGGTGTGGGTAGTGTAGTGGGGTCTAATAATTCCATTAATTGGTGAAGAATGAAAAAGGGTGGTAGGTTTGAAAGGTGCAGAGATTTTGAGGGAAACTTACTCATAAAAGGCATTAGCATGTTGCAGAAACCAAACTAAAATTGGAAAGTTTGGTTTTCTCACTTATCTCATGCTTCGTCTTAATTATTTGTTTAGACAGTGCTTACCATTGCCTTCTCCTTTTGCAATTGTGATTCATGAATTTTTTTTTACAAAAGTGGATTACTTTTATCCAAATTTTACGAAAATGGGACAGTTTAAAAATAAATTATATATGTACATTTTTAGTAGTAGTAACGTATATGTACCTTTTATTTATTATTTAAATATGATATAAAATTATTATATATATATATATATATATATATATATATATTTCAAACATATTTCATAATAGTATTTGATTCAATATTAAAGTAAAAATGTTTTAAATCGTATAAACAATTCAAATATAATCTTAAAATGTGTACGAAACATCAAATAAACCTAACAAAATTTGATTAAAATGACTAAATCTACGTATTTCGAAAGATGAAGGGTAAAATTGGTCTAAAGTTTTAAAATGGACTAATTTCAAAGTTTACTAAAAGTTAAAGGACAAAAAACATATTTAACCCTAAAATATAATAAAGAATAAAAAAAATCTATTAAGATATTTATTTATTTTATTTCTATTATCTTTTAAGTTTTTTAAACAAGGTACTGATCTCTCTATCATTTGTTTTCTTTTCCTCTTATATGTTTTCTTTTGTTTGTAAAAAAAAAAATTATTATTTTTGCTTTCATTTCTCCTATGTTCTCTTCCATTATTCAATAATATTTTTTTTATCTCACTTAATAGTGAAATATTAGTTTAATTATTATCATTACTTTTTTTTCTCACAAGTCTTTTGTATATTCAGTTTTTTATTAATATAGAAGAAAAAATATTGTATTATGTTTTTTTTTTCATAATTGATTTTATTAACCATGTCAATCTTTGCCAGGAAGAGGAAAGTCAATTATTTTTGTCTTGATTAATCGCTTAATTTGTCTTATTATAAATCTATCTATTTCTACCGTTCCAACATAAAGATTATCTTTTGTAGTGAAAAACAAATTTTGTGCCGACAATATGGTTATTTACATATAAATAGCAAAAAAATAATAGTTCTAATTTAATTATTGATAGTTCAAGGATCTGAAGGATGGAATGACCATCATTTATATACTGTGATTTTTTTAATAGTTATCGTTATACTAAATGATATATTCAAATTTATTACATTATTGATAGTAATTATATAAATTTTGAATGAATTATTTTAACTCCAAAAAAATATTAGTGAAGATGCGCCACTGCAGGCAGCCAATGGTACCAATAATTACTTCCCTCTTTCCAAAATCATATGGACCATTGGTTGTTATAAATGGTATCATACCACCTATAAGAAATCATACCGTTAATACTGCAATTCTAAACAATTTAAATTTATTGTTATTTTGTGATTGAATTATTTCTGTATTATCATCAACTCTATAAGAGATATACTTAGTCACAGGAAGAAGACAGGTTATGTATACTAAAGTAGTAACACCTAGGGTTAGGCAAAACGAACTGCACTATATAAAATTGTACTGAATTGTACTACATTGAACTGCACTATAACATGAACTGAACTGCTATAAATTGAACTACTTTCTGAACTGCATTATTTTTGAACTGAAATGCACTACTTTTCAATTGAACTACATTACTTTTGAACTGAACTACAATTTTTTTGAACTAAATTATACTAATTTTAAACTGAAATGCACTATTTTTAAACTGAATGATACTAGTTTTAAACCGAGTTGCACTGATCTTGAATTAAATTGTACTATTTTTGAATTGAACTGCAATATTTTTGAACTGAACTATATTATTTTTCAATTGAACTACATTAATTTTATTCTTTATGATCAAGACAATGAATTTTATTGTCTATGATCATTGTCTTGATCATAGTACATAGATTATATATCATAGTAACATAAATAATTCAGATTTTATAGTTCTTTATAGTCCAATTTAGTAAACTTAAGTTAATTTTTCCCAGTTCTAGTAACACCTATTATAACTGCATCTGTAATGCTTTTACTAACAATTTGGGTCATTATTACTGTACCTACCTGTCTAGATGATTTCTTCTTTTTCTCAAAAATCTTTTTGTTAAAGCATTATTTCTTTTAGGAATCTCTTGCACCCACTAAAAAGAAGATATGTAATTATATGATTAATCAATTCAACAAGCAACAATTTAGAAGGTACGGTGTGTATCACTCTTTTACACAATAAGGGTAGCTAGCTGGTCTAATTCATTGTCTTGATCATAGATTGGTTTATTGCAATTGACAACAATTTAAATTTACTTTTTAGATTGAGTTATCTCTATATTATCATCAACTCTGGAAGAGATATACTCAGTCACGGGAACAAGACAGATTGTGTATACTAAAGCAATAACATTGGAGACAAAATTAACTGCACTGCACTATATAAATTTACACTGAATTAAAAAATAGTTTATACCAAAAAAGAGAACACACTAGAAATCAAAGGAGGAGAAAAGGAGGACAAAGACGGGAGGCCACTAGCACAAGTTGAGGAGCTTCGAGAGGTAAGAACTGCACCTTCGATACTTGAGAGTGAGATGATGTCTTTCCCATTCTTGAATGCCATGAAAGAACATGATATTATGTGCTTGCTGCATTTTATTTGTTGATCCTGTGATTCTGATTCAAATGTATCACATACTCTGGCTTGGTTTTGATAATCTCCATTCTTTCCCTCATTACCATTGACACTAATTAGACACACGAAACAGAACCCCCAATTAATACCTGCAACACTAGAATCACAAAACACAGTTTCTCTTCAACCCCACCATTTTTACAGCCAACCTTTACCCTCTTTTCACAACACCCACGCCGCTTCACCATTCCAATACACAAAAACACATTAAACTTCCGCGATACTCATTTTCACCAACACGCAATTTGAACACAAACGAGCCAAAATCCATCTCTACTTTCATCTTCAAACACTGATTCATACCTTCATCCAACACCGATCACCAATCTGTTCTTCCTCATTTTTCCATCACCTTCTTCAACCTGCACTAGGGAAATCAAGCATACATACTTCACCACCACTCTTCATTTTCTGTTAAATCCATAATAGCACGAACCACACCACTCGTGACTTTTACACCTCAGCCCCCACAAACCACATAATCACAAACATGATATGTGAAGATGTATTTTTTTTTATTTTGTTGTTTATAGAAAAATTTATATTTTTAAGTAAAGATAAATATTTCCTACTATTTACTTAGTTTTATGTTTTTTTTTTGTTTACGAGGAACCTATCATATAATGAAGTGGGTAAATACTACCTAGTTTCTTAATTGAAATGCAATGTATAATTAAATAACTTAGTTAAGTAATTCAAAAATCGTTCACAAACAGTTCAATTCAAAAATATTGTAGTTCGATTTAAAATTAGTGTAGTTCAGTTAAAAAATAATACAATTCAAAAATAGGTTAAGGTATATAACTGTTCAATTTAATTCATATTGCAAGTAACTATAGTTTAGTGCACTGCAATTCAGTTTGATATAAAAAAAAATAGTTCAGTTTGTATGAACTAATATTTAGTTAAATTCAGTTCAGGAAAACTATTTTGTAGTTTAAAAACAGTGTAGTTAATTCAAAATCAGTGCAATTTGATTCAAAAACGGTTAAAAATAGTGTAGTTAAGTTCAAAAGTAGTGCAATTCAGCTAAAAATAGTGTAGTTCAAATCAAAAATAGTGCAGTTTAGTTCCAATGTAGTGCAGTTCATGAAAATATTCAGTTTATAACAGTTCAATTCATATTATAGTGCAGTCCAGTTCAGTGCAATTCAGTTCAGTTTACTTTAATTTATTAGGAAAAAAAATAGTGCAGTTTACTTCGTCATAACTACTCTAGATTAGCATGTCTAAACAATCTTTCTTGGTTCAGATGGAGTGTTCCCAACCACAAACTTTGAAATTCTTACTCAGATAACAAAACAAAACCTAAACCCCAAAATATTGGACACAAAACAAAAAGCAACAAAATCAATTCATACAAACAAACATGAACAACAAGAAAGTCTCTTGTGGCTGGTTCAGGAGTAGTAACGCAAGTTTGAAATTGAGGAAGAAGAGAAGCGTCACACCTATATAGTACTTACAAAAAATATATATTACGTACACAACATTATAGTACTTACAAAAACATATATTAGAACATATATTACATACACAACCCTATAGTATGTACAAAAACATAACACATATGACGTACAAAAATACACAAATACATATATTATGTACACAACTTTATGGTATGTACAAAAACATATATTATGTACTCAACTTTATAGTACATACAAAAGCATAATAGATATTACGTACAAAAACGTACAAATAGATATATTATGTACACAACTTTCTATATGTACAAAATCATTATTACATACACAACTTTAAAATATGTATAAAAACATATATTAGGTATACAACCCTATGGTACGTACAAATATCAACAATTAAAATGCTAAGACTTAAGATCATTTATTTGAGTTTCATTATTTTAAACAGTTAAATGTATCATAAAATATATGTTCAATGTCAAAGAAGATTTCGCCTTGAAATAAAATTCATTTTAAGTAACTGATGATATTGACGGGTGCTCGAAGCATATTAGCGTTGTCCATTAGTTACAGCTAAAACACTTCCAGAGATGTATTATTTTAATACTTAGTTGGCACATTTTTTTATACTTCTTACATAAGATAAATAATTCATCTTCATAAATCTTACATACTATTACATAATAAATATCTTACATTTGAATATAGATCTAATAGCTTCTAAAATAACAAACATCTTACATAATATAAATAATTCATCTTCATATATCTTACGTACTATTACATAGTAAACATCTAACGAAGGATAATTAGTTCAAGACTTATGAGGTTTGAAATACCAGTTAACTGACATTCATACTATTATAGTTATCAAACAAGCTATAAGGAGTATGAAACATGCTTGATATATGTCAACTTTCTAAACCATGCTTCGGTGGATCCAAATTGTATCAATGTCACACAGGTAGCCCACTAATAACTACTTCCCTCTTTCCAAAATCATATACAATATTGGTCGGTATGAATGGCATCATACCACTTATAAGAAATCCTACTGTTAATACTGCAATTTTTTTTTAACAATTTAAATTTATCGTTATCTTGTAATTGAGTTATCTCTATATTATCATCAAATCTAGAAGAGATATACTCAGTCACATGAACAAGGTCGTGCATACTAAAGCAGTAACACTTATGCTAACCGCCTCTGTAATGCTTCTACTAATAGTTTGGCTCAATATTACTGTACCTGTCTGGATGATTCCTTCAATTATTTTTCTGAAAAATCCTTCTGTTAAAGCATTATTGTTTTTAAGAATCTTTTGCACCTGAAAAATAAAAAATTAGATAAATCTAACCATAAAGAATAGAGAAATAGATAATTAACTACTAAAAAGAAGATATGTAACTATATAATTAATCAATCCAACAAACACAACAATTTAAAAGATACGGTGTGTGTCACTCTTTTACGCACAATAAGGATTGTTAGTCTAAGTCATTGTCTTGATCATAGTACATAGATTAGTTTATTGCAACTAACAACAATTTAAATCTAATGTTGTTTTGTGATTGAGTTATTTCTATATTATCATCAATTCTAGAAGATATATACTCAGTCACGAAAACAAGACAGGTTGTGTTTACTAAAGCAGTAACACATAGAATTGGAAACAAAATTAATTACATTGAACTAAAAAATAGTTCACACTAATCTAATGATAAAAGTCCAATTTTTTAAAATTGAACTATATACAATATAGATTAGTTATTATCATAAATAATTATTTTATTTTTTTTAGTTTTTCATAGTTCAATTAATTGCAGTTCAGTATAATTAGCTAATTTTTCTTAGTCTTGATAACACCTATTCTAAATGCATATGTAATGCTTTTACTAACAATTTGGGTCATTATTACTGTACCTGTTTGGATGAATCCTTTAACAATTTTTCTTAAAAATCTTTTTGTTAGAGCATTATTACTTTCAAAAATCTCTTGTGACTAATAAATAATAAAATTAGGTAAGTCTAACATTAAAGAATAGAAAATAGATAATTAACTACTAGAAAGAATATATGTAACTATATAATTATGTGATTAATCAATCCAACAAACAACAATTTAAAAAAATTTAAAAGGTATGATATGTGTCACTCTTTTAGACAATAAAGATAATTTGTCTAAGAAAGTAATCCACAAAATATATATATCAGTATGTACGCAATTACAAAGTACTTACAAAATTATATATTACGTACACAATGTTATAGTACTTACAGAAACATATATAAAATACATACACAATACACAACCCTATAGTATGTACAAAAACATAATATATATATATGACGTACAAAAATGCACAAATACATATATTATGTACACAACTTTATGATATGTACAAAAATATATATTACGTACTCTCAACTTTATAGTACATACAAAAGCATAACATATATTACGTACGTATAAATAGATAGACTACGTACACAACTTTCTAGTATGTATAAAATCATTATTACATACACAACTTTAAAATATGTAAAACATATATTAGGTACACACCCCTATAATACGTACAAATATTAAAAGGTTAAGAGTTCAAAAATCACTTTGAATATAATTGAATATGAAGTGTTACCACTAACATTCTTCAATTGGTCTCATTTTATTGGTTGGATCTCTGTCACCTCATCTCATTGTTTAGTTGGGTGCATGTCACTCCCTCTTATTTGATCACTTTCTGTGGAACATGTTTGTCTAAGGGTTCTCACAGGGATTTCAACTCTCAGACCCAAAGAACAAGCATTCTACAACTTCCATTAGAATGCAAATTCAAATCATAGTCTTGGACATTCCCAACTCAATATCGGGGCAAAAGAACCCGCCATGATAAAACAACAAAAACATATTTGAAGTTAAGTTTTTGATGATATTATCATGACTTCGATATCATCTACCCTAAAGATTGATGTTAATAAAAATTGTAATATTATCATTAGATAAACTATTTCCTAGATCTTAGGTTATTACATAATAAACATAATTTGAATGTAAATCTAATAAAGGATAATTAGTTCAAAGCTTATAAAGTTTGAAATATTAGTTAAATGTCATTCATACTATTATAACTATTAAACAAGCTATAAGAAGTATGAAACAATGTTTGATATATGTCGACTTTCTAAGTTTTGATTCTATACATCCAAATAGTATCAATGCCAGACAACTAATCCCACCAATAACTACTTTCCTCTTTCCAAAATCATATACACCATTGGTTGGCATAAATGATAACATACCACCTATAAGAAATCCTATAATTAATACTCTTATTGTTAACAATTTAAATTTACTGTTCTCTTGTGATTGAATTATCTCTATACTATCATCTTTAGAAGAGATATACTTAATCACGGGAACAAGAAATGTTGTATATATTAAAGCAGTAACATTTAGGTTGGGTAAAACAAACTACACTACACTATATAAAATTGCATTGAACTAAAAAATAGTTCAAATGAATTGAACTAAACTAAAAAAATAGTTTAGGCGAGATGAATTGTTTTTTTTTTTTAAAAAACTGAATTGTATTATATTAAACTGAACTACATTATAACATGAACACTGTATTAGTTTTGAACTGACTTGTACTATTTTTGAATTGAACTGCAGTATTCTTGAAACTGAATTATACTAATTTTGAACTGAATTGCACTAAATTTGAATCGAAATGCACTATTTTTGAGCTGAATGGTACTATTTTTGAACCAATTGCACTAATCTTAAACTAAATTGTATTATTTTTGAATTGAACCGCACTATTTTTGAACTAAACCGCACTATTTTTGAACTGAACTCTATTATTTTTTAACTAAACTACATTAATTTTATTCTATATGATCAAGACAATGAATTTTATTTGATTGTCTATGATCATAGTACATAGATTACTTATCATAGAATCATAAATAATTCAGTTTTTTATAGTTCAATTTAGTATACTTAAGTTAATTTTTCTCATTTCTAGTAACACCTGTTCTAACTACATCTTTAATGCTTTTATTAACAATTTGGGTCATTATTACCTTTACTTATCTGGATGATTCCTTCCATAATTTTTTCCAATTCTAGTAACACTTATTCTAACTCCATCTCTAATGCTTTTATTAACAATTTGGATACCTTTACTTATCTGGATGATTCTTTCAATATTTTTTCTGAAAAATATTTTTTTTAAAGCATTATTATTGTTTTTAAGAATCTCATGCACCTAATAAAAGAAAATTGGATAAGTATAACGATAAAGAATAAAAAAAAGAGATAATTAACTACTAAAAAAATATTTTTATATAATTAATTAATACGACAAGGAACCATTTACAAGTATGGTGTGTGTCATATTTTTACACAATAAGAGTAGCTAGTCTAATTCATTGTCTTGATTAGTTTACTTTAATTATCAATAATTTAAATTTATTTTTTTCTTGTGATTAAATTATTTCTATATTATCATCAACTCTAAAATAGATATACTCCGTCACGAAAACAAGACATGTAGTGTATATAAAATGAACTTTACCACACTGTATTATATAAAATTGCATTGAATGAACTAAAAGATAATTTAGACGAACTATTATTTTTTTTATAAATTTTGAACTAAACTACATTATATTAAATTAAACTATATTATAACAATCGAAGAATTGAACTGTTATAAATTAAACTACTTTTCCGACTGCACTAGTTAGAATATAAATTCAAGTCATCGTGCCACTAAAGGTTGTATAAAGTTGTAAGAGAAAAAATACTTTTTAGAATGTATTTTTTGTATTGGTATTGCTTGCCATATTAGATCAAGATTCTTTTTCTCTAGTTAAGCAATCACCCTATTCAAAAACTATTTTTAGTTCATGATTGTTTTATATTTTTTAATATAAGTTAAAAATTTATTATATTCAGATACCATTTCAAATAATTTCAAATTAATAACATTTCTCTTTTTTTTTTCTTGAATGTTAATTAACTTGTTTTAAATATAAGTTGAAACACGCTAAAATATTTACTATAATCAGAAGCAAATTTTAAATAAATAGTATAAAATTAATTACTTTTTATAAAATAATTTTGTAATTGTAGATAAACACAACTTAATTTATCTCCTGTGTTAAACCTACTTGTGTGATAACTGATTCATCAATGAAAATATGATTATATGAATATATATATATATATATATATATATATATATATATATATATATATATATAT
>Ga0099822_1011524_pt1 | contig 10759 bp, 5 predicted proteins | sample CowpeawhiteBW_FD_76839 | JGI IMG/M metagenome (GOLD analysis project Ga0099822, IMG submission 76839) | Root nodule microbial communities of legume samples collected from California USA - Cow pea white BW | ecosystem: Host-associated > Plants > Roots > Nodule | place: USA: California | collected... | reverse complement strand
TATATATATATATATATATATATATATATATATATATATACACACACACACGTATATAATACATATAATATATATAATATAAATATAAATATATATAATATTATATATATATATATTATTTTAATATTTAAAATTTATTGGCGGGTTGGTAGGTCAATCCGGCTCATCACTGGCTCATCACGGGTTCAATTCGAATGAGCCGGGTTCTTAACAGGTTGGGTTCAATTTTAGTCCGTATTGAAATTTGTAATTTTTTTTCAATCCGACCCGACCCGAATCCGTGATGAGCCGGGTTGACTTGCGGGTTATAACTCATTTTGACGGCTCTAATATCGTATCTTAAATTTTAATTGTATTTTTTATTAATGATATTATGAATTTAGAATTTTTATTATTATTATTATTATTATTATTATTATTAAACTATTATAGTTATTATTTTATTAGTAACATTATTATTCATTATATTATTAAAGCTCTTATGTGTTATTATTATTATATAAAATTAAGTATGTTAATATTTTATTCTATCATATAATATAATTAGAATCTATTGTATGTTTACGTATAACATGTTATGATCTATAACATATCTACGTATCACATAAACACTTTATCTAACTAGAAAAAGACTAAAAAGAATGGCAACATTCAAGTAGATTAGGCAAGTTTGCATACAATAAAACCATGTGACTTACTGTGTTTAGACAATAAGAAACAAGGTCAAATTTATTCGTGATATGAAACCTGCGTTTCGGATTCTTCATTTGGAGATATGAGAGGTCAAAAAGCAAAGTCAACTACAAATCCATGCTCACCCTAAGTCATAAAAAAGCGGATCCAAAACCTCCTTTCATCGTTTTTTCTACTCACTTGATACAAGACATAACGTTAAGGTAAAGACTAAGGTTGTATGAAATGATGACATACTGGAGTCATTCAGATGATTTTGGGCAATTTTGAAGGCGTGCGATGGAGTGAAGGTGTTGTATGAGATCAGTGAGGTAACAGGAAGATGATCCGTTGCATTCCACAGCAGTTCTTGCCATTTGTGACAGTTTGTGTGCTCTGTTTCTGATGGTCTCTGCTTCTTCCCCTACCATTATTCTTTTCAGTGCCTTCTCAAGCGCCTCACTGCCAACACTGTCCCCCACAATTCTAGCCCATTTTTTAACACCAACAGGGACCCCAATTTCAAGAATCTCCGTCACTAACTTCTCATTGTAGAACTGTTCAGCAGAAACGGGCCAAGTGACCATGGGCACCCCAGCGGACACAGCTTCCAGCGTTGAATTCCATCCACAGTGAGTCACAAAGGCTCCCACGGCTTGATGGTCCAGAATGAGAAGTTGAGGTGCCCATCCCCAAATAACCATTCCTCTTCCTTCTGTTCTTCTCTCAAACCCCTCCGGAACCCATTCCTTGTCACTTCTCCTCACAACCCATATGAATTCTTGTCCCGAATCCTCAAGTCCCCTCGCTATTTCTCTCAACTGATTCTCACTGAAGTTGGCTATGCTACCAAAACAAACATACACCACTGTGTTGCCTTTCTTCGAATCCAGCCACTTCAAAATCTCCCCTTCGTCAACCGAGGCTTCCTTCCCTCGCTTGCCTTTCTCTTGTTGTTGGTTGCAGAGAGAAAGCGGACCTATGAACCACGCTCTCCGTCCCCGTAGCTTTTCGAAATAATCAGCGTACTCCTGCTCCAGCTCGTAAAAGCTGTTAACAATAACCCCCAAGCTTGCGACCTCCGATTCCCTGATTGCCTTCAACAGTTCTGCGTATTTGGTTTCCCCATCAGTTTTAGCGTAATCGGGCAACATCATCCTTGTCATTTGGATGTTTCCGGGAAGATGAGGAATGACAAATAGATCAGAGTCAGAAGAAAGATTGTTGTGAGGCTGATAGAGTCGGACACATTCTGAAGCACACAAGGCGAAGACACCGGTGCCATAAAATACAAGCCTTGGGATATTGAATTTAGCTGCAGAGTGAGATGCCCAGGGGTAGAAAGCACTGGCAATAAGGCAGTGTGGTGAGTGTTGAAGAAGGAGGTGTTCCAATTGGGGTTGTAGCATGGTGGTTGCCTTGAAGAAAGCGGGTATGAAGTCTGGGGAGGGGACTGACTCTGTATTTTCGCATCCCTCAGGTAAGCCAACCTCTGCACAGGGGAATTTGATGCTGACGATTTCTATCTCCGAGTCGGAGTCTAAATCTGAGTTTTTTCCTATGGTCCCACGAATAGTAGGTACGTTGAGTGGAGTGGTGACTATAGTTGTCCTCACCCCTCTTCCACTGAATGCTCTTGCCATATCACCCATCGGTATCAAATGTCCTTGACCAGGGAAAGGAAGAAACATTACGTTTAGTTTCCCTTTCGCATCCATTTTCCCCTCGCTCACACTAACACACTGGATTTTATTTGCCCCTCAACCAAATCCTTCTAGCTTTCAATATAAAGCTAGTCCGTCTCTCGAGTTGTTTTCCAGCGGAGACTGTTTCCTTTTTTCGCCAATAACATGTTGTAAAACTACAACAGACGGATCACCGTGCATAATTGGTCATATAATAAAATACTGAACAGCAGCACTTGATCTCAATGGTCGAGAGCACTGCTCGTCTGTTTAAAATTTTAAATACAAAGCAGAATACGTAGTCCCTTGCGTCAGGGTGTTTGCAGACTTCGTAATCCCTTGCGTCATACCATGCCCTTTCAAACTAATATTCAAACAAGCGGTTTCAATCTTGTATTTGGACCAACATTTCGTCGTCATTTCCGTCCAAAAGGTTGGATGGATAACAAACGCTTAAACAGAGAATTTGTATAAAGAATTTTTCTTAATCTTGTATTAATCAGCGCTAAGTGCTGAGATGATAGAGACTCTGTCATATCATATTGGCACTTGTCTTTTCGACATTTCCAAGACTGTCTACCGATCCTTTAAACTTTTTACGTATTAAGTGCTGCTAATATATCATATATATATATGATAGACGCAGACGCATATAGGGATAGCACTGAGTCTACCAACTTTACTAATGATTAATATTCGTGGGAAAATGCCATTAATTGGATTGATTAAAGTTATATTTCATAAGATATTATTACGGATGTAATTTAATTAATTTTAACACCATCAAATGTAAACAGATTTTAACCCAAATATACATATGCCACCGGTGTGGAACTTAAGAGAGAGACGAATGTATCACAAATAAGTCCTATATAACATTTAAGTAAATGTTGTGATAATGTAAATTACTTGCCTGTGATAGTAAGCATCTCAATATTCACATACAGTAATGTTATCACATTTATCAAAATCAAATTTCTCCACAAAGTCAGATTTTGGCCGTAACCTGCTCCTTCATTTCATGCAATGCATCTTCAAAGAACTTGACAAGAAACTCGGGATCAGGAATGATGTCTTTGGCCACCTGCACTTGCATGTCTGCCCTTCCAGCATAGCTCACCATATTCAAAATCAGCGCCTGCATTACAAGCACCACCAACAATGATCGTAATATTACCTACAAGTATGCTCCGGAGTTTGAAGTACTCAAGTCTGTGAGGAAAAATAGAGATTAGGGGTCATACATGTGGCAAGGCAGAACTGTTTGCCCTTAAGAACGTTATAGGATTGCCTCCAATCATAATCTCCTCTTGTGGACCTACCACGTTTGAGATTGTAAAGGTGGTGTGACAGAGTATCCGGTAATTTAGAAGGCCAGCAAACTGCAACATAGAGATAAAACAGCATTGTGTTTGCGGAAGACCAACGATAGTTGAAATTTTCTACCTTACCACTTAAATAATCTGAAAACGAGGAAAAAGGAAGTGCACCTTTGGACCAAGGGTGGACATTACAAAATCCCCAATTTTGTATGAGAAACTGGCTTCCAGAGATCGTTTCTTTCTGTCAATCGTTGCCTTAGCTCTCTTCAAATATTCTAAAGGATCTGTAGAATTGCTTTTGTGGTAATATATTGGCAGCAGAATCATACCAAATTTGTTACCCCACCTCGCTCCTGAATTGCTTTTCATCAAATTGGACAATTCCTGATCAATAATAATAGTTCATTTTTATCCTACCTCAGTAAAGTTGAAGATCGAAAACAGGCGTACAAGGAAAGTAAATTTGGGCAAGGCAAGACTAGACCTGCAACCCTGGCTGCTTTCTTAAATTCACCATAGCTAATCCTGTTAGCTGAACACCGTCTCGCAGCCCTTACAGAAAAATATTATTCAATCAATTACGATCATGTGTGTGTTTGAGTGCACGCACGCCTTTTGTACATAATTATAAATATAAGCTTTGTTCAATAGAGAATACAACAGAATTTTACCGTTATGTGCTCGGGAGTCCAAGTATCTAGATATCCCACACGATATAACTGCAAATAGAACGTCATTTATGGTCTGCACAATAGCAAAAATTTACAATCACAAGAACGAAAAGTATTCATAGCTAGTAGTATATCTGTATGTTCATGTAATGAAAGCACTTAAAGTAAACAATTCACGGAGCAGGGAAAATGATTTTCTATTCCATGGAATGAAGAATAGTATGAAACTGCATAAACCTAGCTATGCAACACAAGAATAAACAGGTTTCCAAAACAGAGGCACAAGTAACAAAGAGAAAGGAATCAAAGAGAGAAGAAATAGCAACAGACAAAAAATTCCCCCTCTCACTAAACGGTTATTGCCTTTATATTATACTAACGAATACCCCACTCAAAATCCTTCAACCTTGTGTGTACTCTCTCGGATCGTGCACCTTTGCCTCTCATCATGCTTTCTGTGCTTCTCACCACGTGTCCATCCGTGAATATTCCCTCTGACCCCACACGCGAGTCAACCTCCTTGGCTTTTGTATCCATTTTCCTTACAGTTCACAAGAACGAAGAGTATTCATAGATACTAGTATATCTGCAAAAATTAACTATCCATTCGGTTTGGATCTAAAAGATGTCAATTGGAATCTCCTACGTTCATGTTAATCGGAGGTTCTAGTCTTAGAAATTTCCTCTATTTACATTCTGTACTAGCAATTTTGTTGCATAAATTTAAGGTTATTCAAACTAAGATACATTTATAAATCTTCAAATCACCGGGCGGCTCAACACTTGCTCTAGAAAAAACTGATGTGAAAATCCTTCAAAAACTAAGCTCCTTAACATCTTATGTATCTCTTTCCTTAATCACCTTCTACAACTAATTACCTATGTTACTCAGTGCTTGTTATCTTTTCTAGGTCATTACCTACTCTTTTTATAACCAAAAATACTCTATTGTGCTTATAATTTTCATGCTAAAATTAAGATTCATGTCCCTAATTTTCTATTTTGTATCTATCGTTTATTCTACTATTTGATGATTATTTAATCCTACTTACTCATATTAAGATTTGTTTTATTAATCGGCAGATTTGTAGTTTATTCTAAACTACGTATTTATTTCCATTTAATTGTAATAATACTACAAATATACTCTCATTTATTTGTTAATATTAGTGTTATTATATTCTTAACTAGTCTTATGTGATAAGTCTTATTCTAAGTAAATTGAAATCCAACCTATCATTAGAATATTTCCAGTTCTTGAGAGATAAGACTTATGGAGGAAAAAGACTTATCTTAAGGATAGATATGGATCCAACATATCGCCATAAAAATATAACACTCATGAATAACTTATAAGTTCATTTCCACCACATCTTTTTTATGGAAGACATTCTCAGGATAGTATATCATATGAAAGAAACTACACTAGCCGCCTAACATTAGCGAGGATTTGGGGTTTGACCATATCAGGAAGAAATATTAATAATTGACGTTTCTAAACTTTACATATGTTCCCTCTAACCTGAAAACTGATAAACTGACCTCGAGTTTTTTTTAATATTTGTTTTTTGTCAAGAAAAGGTGGTTGTGGAAACGTGGGATCATTAAACATGTAATAAAAAATCCAACAACTTTTTCACCACTTAGTCGTTAAGCCAATCATTATATATTATGGTATGGAACGGTCGGTAAAAATGTGAGATTGGTCAATAATATAAAATTGCATGATGTTTTAATATTGTTTTCGTGAAGAAATTCCAGTTATAGAAAAGTACGAGTTGTCAATTTTGGATGCCTAAAATGAGGAGGGTGAGGAATAATAATTTGATTTAGTATATAGTAATAAAAATAAAAGAAGAAAAAAGAGAGGGATAGGGGAGATGAAAATTTACCGCATTAACGGCAGTCTTGACGGTCTTCATGTCTTGAAGAGAGAAAGTGGCAGTAGCAATTTTGCGGGGCCAGAGCTCAACGCCGGCGCCACCGGTGATGGAGGATTTGGGGTCACGGACCCAGAAACATCTGAGGATAAAGTCGAGGACAAATAGGAAAGAAAACCAGAGACTGACGAGGAGATTATAGAAATTGAAGGGAGGGTTAGACGTATTTGAACGGGTAGACGGAGAAGAAGCGATGGCAGGGAGAGCTTGGGGATCGTTGAGTTTCCTGCAGCTGGCGAGGAACATGGACATCAAGGAAATGCCATCACCAAGGGCGTGATGGATTCGGAAAATAAGGCAGTTGTGGGCCATGAGCAGATGGATTTCCCAGAGGGGCTTATCCATGCTAAGCCCATCGCAGTCTATGGATAGTTCAGCAAGGTAACCGTTGATGGCCCGTTCATCCCCTTCCTCGCCCAGCGCCTCCTCGATTACGCGGAAGTGCCGATCAATCTCCACTTCGGTGGCCCGCCAGTGCTCCACTCCTCTTTCGTCTCTCACCATCAGGCTGCTGAAGCGTGGGTGTTGCAGCATGGTTGACTTCCGCACTTCCGATTTCACTAACTCCACGTCGATTGGGTTCTTCAGCCCTATCACGCAGTGGATTACTTGCTTCGTTTCTTCCTGCAGGAACAGCCTCCCCGCCGGGGTTAGAGCCTCGTCCCCACTCTCACCCATCCTCGTTCACACCCTCTCTCTCTCTCTCTCTTTATTCTACTGTCATCACTATCACTGCTCTATTCATTTTTCTTCCTTCCATTTTTCACATTCATATCGCTAACTATTCTTTCTTTCCATTCTCGTGCAGATCATCCACGTGCTTCCCCTCACCAAATCTAGAAACACATTTTTAAAGATCTTTAGTAGTAGTAAGTTTTAAAATTTTTTAAAATGACCATCATTTATCTTTTATTAATTATTAGTTTCTAACAAGATTTTATTCTATTAAAAATAAATTAAAAGACGTATTTATGTGGTGAGGGATTATGATAAGGAAAGTTTCTAATGAGAATAAAAAACAATTGTCCTTAAACAATAGTGTTAATTTTAAAATGATTGTTGGTCACAGTTGGAAATAAGTAAGTGGAGAGAGAGAGTTACGTATCGAAGAAGCGGTGTAATTTAATACGGAGGCGGCTGCTGCTACCTAATTATGTCACCGCTCCTATTGGGCCTAATTCAATAGCCATGTCTTTTAAACCAATGTATATTTTTAGTTATTAAAATAATAATATATAGATTTTGACCATTTCTAATATTTATCAACGAAATTCAAAAATTGTTTTCTAAATATTTTCATTATTTGCAATACTTAAATACAAAACATTATTTAAATAACTTATATATTCGGTTTGATTTGATACGTATGTAAGTATAAGGAACAGGGTGTTAATTGTTTATATTTATTAGAAACATAAGTGACTGGTTAAATTGGGTTTATTATTTTATTTAGCAATTTAATTATATATAACAAGTTTAATTGAATTGAATAATTAAAATACATTGTTATATTTTTAATTTTAAATAGAAAATACCCTGTAATTAAAATATATACTATTTTTTAAATATATTTATAAAGTAATAATAATAGTTTAGATATAAATATAAAAAATAGCTTTTCAAAATACTAAAATGTAAATGGAAAGCATACTAAACTTTGGTTAGATAGACAATATAGTAAAACACTGTCTTAAACTTTGAAAAATAATTATGTTTTGCGTAAATATCGAAGTCAATTATACCTAAGTTCATATACAGTGATCAACTATATGATATCTAATTTTATCAAGTAGTGTAATTTTCAACCTTGAAAATTTATATGAAATCTTATTATTCTTGATGGGTTACTTTTAGGATTTTTTAGGATATTCAGCAGAAATATAAAACATGAATATCATATAAGGATTCTTATTATTTTTTAATCTACAAATTTAAAGTAAGAAATTTTGTGGGTCTTTTACTCCTATATGTTATTTAATTTTATCATTTTTATTTGATATTAAAATTTAGACTCACATTTTTTTTAAAATATGATTTACAAGTATGTCATGCATATTATTCAAGTTATGTGATTGGCGGTTTGGAAATCTATAATTGATATTAACTTAAGTTTTGTTGGGATTTTGTGATTTATCCTATAAATTTTTACTTTGAATATTTGAGGATGAGAATGCTTCATGAGTAGGTCTACAGTTTGTTTCTTTTTTATCAGCAAATAATTATATATATAAATTAATATAAAATATTACATAAAACGTGGGACAAGTCAAGGTAGTGAGTCTGCAGATCCACATAAGCCCGTAGCCCATGCGGAGAGTCCGCAAACCCACATAAAAAAGCTTACAGTTGTGTATATTAATTACTTTTCTTTATGGACCTTGTATTAACGTTTTAAATTCTTGTATAACCGTAAAAGACAAGTATTATGTATTTATTAGTGTGCTAAAATTTAAAGAAAGAATACAATGTGTATGTCATAATATGAATATGAATATGATGAGAATGTTGAATTATCAATTTATCATCTAACTCCCCAAAATGTTTACTTTTTGTGAACTTCTTAAAGTTTTCCAAATTTTAAACATTAAAATTTTATCATAAAAATAAATAAATAAATAAATAAACAGCAGACCAATCCGCGGGCTCACGGGCCAAGTGCAAAGCAAACCAGTAATTGCAGTCGATATAAATTGTATGGGACATGACAAGTCAACCCACGATGTACGGATCTTATGCAGACAGAATCTAAACAGGCCGAACTGGACCGCATTGTCATTCTTAATCTTAAATCATCATGAAGAAAAACATTATTAACATAAAGATGTTATTAAAACAATGTTTTATTATTGCAACTCATACAATAAACCCAACAATATTAAGTTTTGTCACCAACGAAAAGGTTTAAAACTAATTTAAACCCTCTTTTTGGGTGGCCTTTACAAAATCAACTGTGTTTTAAATCTTTCAATTGTACCATCAAAATTATGCTTGATTTTGTAAATCTTTTTGCATCAAATTGAGTACTTTTTTTAGAGAAGATTCACCACGGACCAAGTTTGATTTTGTTTAAGAGCTAGAAAATCCTTACTCATGACTTCTTTCTTATCATTAGTGGATCTTGTTATATTGACAGCAGGGTCATCATGACCCTCCCAAAATTTTTATATTTATATAATTTCAATTTTTTAAAATAATATATTTTACACATTTGATGTTTTTGAATTTTTTTAAATATTTATATCTACATATAAAAAAAAAATTGTGTCTATATTTATTTTCCAATTTTACATTTTAAATATTTTTTTTAAATTGAAATAATTATTTATTAATCTTTTAAGTAACGATTTATTTAATTTAATTTTTTATTTGACTATTTTATTAACTTGATCATAATAAGTAAAAAGTAATTACTGTAAAATTAAAAAAATTATTTATATTTATAAGAATGACAATACTAATAATTTTATTATTTTATGATCATTAAAAAATATATATAATATTTTTATTAGTTTATATAGAAATTATTTTGGATTTAATTATTTTTTTAATGTATTTTTTAAATATACATGATATTATATTAAAAAATATAATTAAAATTAATATATAAAATAAATTTATATTCATTAAAAACAAAGTTAAATAAATAAAAAAAGTGAAAAAATAAATGTTGATGAACAGGAAAAATATGAGAGAAAATAAATAATTTTATAAAAATATATAAAAATAACAATTAATTTTTAAATATTTAATAAATAATTTATAATCTTTATTTATTAATGTTTATTTTTTCGTCTTTTTAAAATAATTTAACATGTAACTGTTATTCTACCGTTTGTTTCTCTCTGCAACAACATCATTTCATTACTGTTAGTTTCATGAAGTTGTCTTACCTTGTTTATTGGCTTTGCTTTCACACTCACTTTGTTGATGCTATTTATCTTTATTGGACAAAACAAAAAAGGTATTTTCCATTATTCCTTTTCATTTATGATTATCTCTATTAAATCTTTATTGAATGTCCAATTATCCAATTTATGATTATTCACTTTTCATGTTTTTTTATTGTTTCAATTTTTTTTCCTATCCTTTTTCAATTCATTATGGTGGAAAAGTAATCAACCAAGATATTCTGGGCAAGTTTGGGAAAATTCCTCTGTCGCAGTGGGAATGATGACAACTTACTTAATAACCAAATATTCATATATGTTCTTTATTCATTAAAGAGCGTCCTGCGAATCAACCATAGTATAATCTTCCAACTGCATCTTAAGTAACAGCTGTATACGGGTCCTAGACATCAATCTTTATTTGACATCCCAATTAAAGAAATGGTTAAGGATGTAAATGTATGATACTTTCATTTACTATTTTTTTTCATTGACTCCATCACATATAGCTCATTAACCCAAATCTTGATCAAATATATTAAATATTAGTTCATATGCAATCTTACGAATTAGTAATTTACT
>Ga0099822_1011523_pt1 | contig 10760 bp, 3 predicted proteins | sample CowpeawhiteBW_FD_76839 | JGI IMG/M metagenome (GOLD analysis project Ga0099822, IMG submission 76839) | Root nodule microbial communities of legume samples collected from California USA - Cow pea white BW | ecosystem: Host-associated > Plants > Roots > Nodule | place: USA: California | collected... | reverse complement strand
TTTTAATAATATATTTTTTATTTATAATATTAATATATTTATATATATATATATATATATATATATATATATATATATATATATATATATATATATATATATATACTTTATACAATTATGATTAAATGGTGTATGTCAATTAAATATTTTTTATGTCTTATATTTGAGTATTTTTACTTTTTTTAATATTTTTATTTATTGTATATTTTATTTTCATATGAGAATGTTTAATACTATTAATGTAAGTGTTCATAGTATAAACCTTTCATTTATTAGGTAATATAAAAAATTTATCTTCTTTATTCTATTGTTATTAGTTTTTGTTTCATTTGAAGAACTCTTCTATTTCCCTAAAACCATTTTCATTGTATATTAATTATCGACTAAGTTGATATTTGAAAAGTTTTCTTAGATCTATAAGGTATTTTTCATCTTATTACACCCTTAATTATACATTTATTTTCTGTGTGCAATTTCATTCAATGGTCTCTCAAATTATTTCTAAGACATTTGATAATTTTTTTGATATTTTTATTTGTTGTTTATTTTTATAATGTAGAATACTATTTTGATATTTTTTATGTAATTATTTTTATTTTTTAACTCAATCATATGTTAAAATTTTATTGTTATTAGTTTAATTTGTTCTTTGTATGATTTTGATCAAGTGATGTAATATAACTTTTATTAGTATATAAAAAAAGAGATTTCATTAAAATTAAAAAAATTAAGTAAATAGATATTTAAAATAATTTTTAATTGGAAGATTTATTTTCCTTTTATATTTTATTTAAAATATTTTTAAATTTTATCAACTAGGTTTGATTAATGTTTACAAATTTAATAAATGTTTTGGTTCTTATGATTAAAATACACACTATCAAGTTTAACAATCAACACACATCAACCAATTTCATACAATAAACATCAGCTCACTCCCCAGTTTTTCCAAAAAAATCAAAATGTTTGCTCTGATACCAAATGTAACATCCCTAAGGAATATTACTTAAAAATAAATAATAAAAAAAATAAATTATATTAAAAGTAGCATTAATAATACTCCTAACGCGGGAAAATTGAAATTCATGAAAAACACGCGCCAAAACTTATAACATAAATATTAAAGTGTTACAAGTTCCCAAAATCTGTGTTCATAAATAAAAGCATAGTAAAATACATGTGAGAAAAACCCTAGCTCTAATCCCCAAAGCTAGCCCTCACTTCGTCGCCTGGACATCCTCAGCACCACCTGTATTAACATCTACTCTCGTGTAACGAATCACACGATCATCGCCACACACAAACAGAAAGGGTGAGCTGAGAAAATAAAATAACAGATATAAAATACGCAAGATAAATCATATACCCATCTTATTCATTCTACATAGTTCTTGGCCAAGACCTTAACCCCAAGGCTTTATAGCCTTCAAGTCACACAACTGGTTAGTCTCGGACTCGGGAATATGATGCTCACACGAACCTGTCCGCTCGTAGTCCTGCTCTACGAACCTCCCCGCTCGTAGTCCTACTCTACGGACCTGCCCGCCCGTAGTCCAACACATATGATCCACCAGCCCCGTACCTCCCCGCACGTGGCATCTCTCAAGCGTGAGCACGAAACATACGAACCTACCTCGCTCGTATCCCTACGTGAGAGTAACTGAATATGAACCTCCCCGCTCATACCATCACATGTTAACCACCATCCATGAACCTACCCGCTCATGACACAACATCTCCTGATCCAAGTGTAGCATCATTGCTTAAATAACACACCAAACAAACAAAGGACAACAACATTTCCACCTGGCTCGGCCCATACGCCGCCAGGCGAAATTGTTCCAGATCACTTGGCGGTATCCACTCCCCGCCAAGCGCCAGCGTCCTTCCAGTGCCATTGTTTTCTCGTCACCGCCTGGCGGAGCATACCGTGCCGCCAGGCGCCACTCAGTGCAGTACTCTCTCACGCTAAGCCTATCGCCTAGCGGTTATCAGTGGACCGTCAGGCGCCATACCAGAAGCATTCTGCAGCTGGTTTTGGCACTCAGTGCATTACTCTCTCACGCTAAGCCTATCCCAAGTCTTATGCTTACTAACCTATTACATTGTTCCATTCTGTAATTCTTCATCGATTAACTTACCAAAACACCACATTTCATACTCACCCGTAAATTGCAGATACACTATTCTTCCACCACATTCTTATATCAGATCATTCATCTTCACTAAAGTTTCCATTGCCTAACTAATCATCAATACATTACAATATACTCCCCTTCCTCTTCTCTTACTCTATTAATCTCCAAAATTTTTCATTAATTTAAAGCTTCCTATCAACCCACACACTGATTTTTGCCTCTTCTCGCGTCATTCCATTTCTGCACAGAAACGGGTCTGCATCCTAGCATCGCCTGGCGGCAAGTGTAACGCCATCAGGCGGCATTCCAGTACCAGATTAGAACTTCAATTTTCCTGCACCTGCGAAGATCCTCAACCCCGAAGTCGAACCAGTCTCCAATCTCAACGCCCAATTCGCTCAACATGACTTAACAACCCATCACACTATTATGTCATTCAATCACTATTCTCATTTCTTCCAATCACATAGCAATCATACCTAACCCACAATTCATACCATTCTTTGATTCCCGTACAAATCTCACATGTTCCCAAACGAATTCTTAATATGCCCAAAACCCCAGAACACATAAAATATCACAAGATTATTCAATTACATGGACATGGAAAATCCAATTGTAAATCCCACATGTCATAATTTCAACAAAGTGCAATAAAAATAGCGACAACATTGCACATCGCCCGACGGTTCAGCCTCGCCGCCAGGCAGCTCATGCCACAGAGCCCAAAATAGGCTAACACTGATGTGTCGCCTGGCGGCACCTTCATGCCCGCCAGGCGGTTTCTGGGCAAGAACCCAGAAATGTTAAACGAACTGCATAATTAGGCATAGAAACTCATCCAATTCAATTCATTCGATCACAGTACAGTTAGCACGAGTCAAAATAAATAAAAACAACTCCCCTTACCTATGATCCTCGCTCCAAATTCGGATTGAATGTGACTTTAACCGAAAAACCACCCTTGTTCTTTGCTTGCACTCTCAAAATGGCTTGCACTCTAACTCCTTGCTCTATATCGTGCCAATTGCCTCAAAAAAACCTCCGCCCAAACCCTTACACTCAACTCTCAGCCTCTTTCCTCTAATCTCTTTTCCTCTCTCACAATTACTCTCTCCTAATTACCCTTTTAGTACCTTAAACGAATTTTAATAATAAAAAAAATAGACTAAGGCTAATCAATGTTTAATTATCCCATTATTTCCAGCCCTTAGGCTACCTCTCTATTGGCTGCTAGGTTTCTAACCCTTTCACATTCATGCCAAAGGAAAAATTGGCAAAAAGAAATTATTTAGTTCTCAACAAGGTTTGAACTCACATCCCTACAATCACAAAGCAAACGCACAACCAATTCAACCAAATCACAATTGTGATAACTTCTTAGATTTTAAGGTTATGCGATCACATCACTCTTTAAAATATATAATTTAAAAATTCATAATTAAATAACACGCAAATGGCACACATAAGACTCAAACCCAAGTCCTCTCACACAATAAAGTACTCTCACCCACTTGAGCTAGCACTTTTACACGTCATAGTTATCTTCATTAAATCCTATAAACGCTCCTCTTACCCGCATTTATTAAATAATTATTTAATTAACTATTTAATTTTTCTCGGGTCTTACATTGTTGCTTTATATTTGATTTGAGCATGCGTTATTCATAGGTTGAAAATGTCTGCCAGTGATGTCTTCGCTATAATTCTATGTATCTTTTATGATTGGGAAATTAGGGTTCATTTTGGGATTTGGGGGTGAAAGAACATGATCAGAGATTTGATAATTTATGTGTTGTTTTCATGATATTAATGGTACTGGAACGAACATGAACTCTCCTAATGGCATATAATTATATAAATGTGTTAATAATCTGTAAAAATGGGAGGAATTGCATGGTTGGGGTTCGCGTAGGTGCAAAAATCTAGGCAAGAACCCATATTCTGTATGCACCGCCTGACGGCACATGAATTGCTGCCAGGCGACACATCAAGACAGTGGATGTTCTGAGTTGATTCTGTTTGGCGTGATTTGGGGTCATCAGGTGATGATATGCGTAAACTAGGAAAATGACAAATGTAGTATGAAGGGAATGTGTATAAGTAAGACCTCTAATTATATATGCGCAGGATTGATGATTGGTATCAATTGCGTGAAAAAGTAAAGGTTTATTTGATTAAGATGTGATGGGGTGACTGTTTTAGTTACTATGGTTATATGTATTAGTGATGCATGCAGAAATACAGTGGTAGTAACTTGCATGTTGGAAAAGATTAAATGTATGGTAAAAATGCATATGTTAAGTAGGAAATGTTGGTAAATAGATGTGTGCATTGTTATTCATTTATAAGGACTATGATTGAATGAGTGATATGATTGTTGAATAAGTGAATGTTATGTTGGCTAAAATTACAGTCGTGCAAGTATAGGTAATTTATATACAGTTAAAATTATAACTTGTATATATGCTTGAACTGTTAGGGGGTGCTGAAACCCCGTGGTAGAGTGCTAAACCAGTAGCTGGCACATTACTGGTATAGCGCGTGGCGGCACAGGTATTGCCATCAGGTGATAGAAGTACCAGGGAAGTCATTGGAATGCGTGGCGCCTGGCAGTGAGGAGTGACCCACCAGGCGATAGCCCTTTGTCAGAGGCTTTGCTTGTGTTTGGCGCTTGGCGGCGAGAAGGCTCTACCAGGCGGTATGTAGTGGAACATCGTTTGCTAGCACTTTGTATGTTGTATGCTAGGACTTGGACCAAGAGATGCTTAGGTCATGAGCAGGGAGGTTCATGGCTGGTGGTGAACACGTGATGATATGAGTTGGGAGGTTCATATCTTGATACTCTCGTGTGGGAATACAAGCAGGGAGGTTTATATGTTTCGTGCTCACATTTGAGAGATGCTGCGAGCGGGAAGGTTCGTAGCTGGTGGATCACGTGTGTTGCACTACGGGCGGAGAGGTCCGTATAGTTGGACTACGAGCGGGGAGGTTTGTAGAGGCAGAACCACGAACAGGCAGGTTCGTTGGAGCATCGTATATCGTGGGTCCATTGTCAAAGTAATTGCTTGTGTGGTGTGGATGCGCATGGTCTACAATGCTTCAATGATACCTTATAGGTCGGTTTGCTAGTGTTCCTTGAGTTGTTGCTCGGAACGTATCCCTTGAGTTATGGCTCAGGATAGGGGTTAAGCACGTGGTATTCCTTGAGTTGTGGCTCAGAATGACATCTCTTGAGTTGTGGCTCGGGATGACACATGAACACGAGGAACTCTTGAGTTATGGCTCGGGTTGGCGAGTGTTGCTGGTGTGAGTGTACGAGTTATGACTCGTACAGTGGGTCAAGATAGATTGTTGTCCTTGGTATGAGACCAACGGTTTCGGTAATTTTGGGACGTTACAAATGATATTCGTATTGGGAACTTCACCCGCCGTTACGGAGTGTGGTCCGTAGCATGGTTTCCCGCACGTGTTCTGCCAGTTGTGGCTGGTAGGTGTGGCAACAAGACATCTTGAGGTATTCATTTGAAGACGTAGAACACATGTAACATGGTAGTGGCCATATGTTATAGAATCAAAGGATGGAAATTCCTTTGGTATGTTCGTGTTGCTATAATTGTTTCATATTATGTGTATGGTTTAAACTGTTAACTCACCCTATCTGCTTGTGTTTTGGCGATGATTGTGCACGCGATACAAGGGAGCGTGGGCTATCGTGGAAACATTTCTACAAAGATTTTATTTTATGAATTTTAAAGTTCCTTTTGTAATCAATTGAATTATAGAAATTGGTTTTATTATGAGACGATTTTTGATAATATATTGAATTTTATAATAATTGGCTCTGAGCTGGTTTTTGTTATGAAATAAAGTTGTTATATTTCCCATGTTTTGAAAAATGGAGCTTAATAAATGAGGTTTTAATATTAATATCCTATTTTATTAATTAAATTCGTAATATTTGGATGGGATGTTACAAGGAGAGTCAGTTCAAGAGTAAAGCAATAAAACACTTGTTTTAAGCCTCCAAAAAAATAATACCTCAAAATAAAATTGTAGTAGTATTATTTCTCTTTTAAATTAATTATAAAGCAATGTCTAAGAAAAAAGACATAAAAAATAGTACTAATATACTTCTATTAAATTAATTATAAAATTACATTTAAGTAAAAAAAGACTAAAAAAAATCTTTTTAGTACTAATATACTTCTACTAAATTAATTATAAATTTATGTTTTAGAATAACATTTAATTAAATCACCATTAATGTCTGTTAATTTTTATTGGTATTAAAAAAGATATTTAATGAGTTAAAACCCTTTTGTAGTAAATTATAATTTGGTTTAAAAAAAATGATTACTTATCTTTATTCTCTTATAGTCAATCTTTTTCTATTTTCTATTTTTATTTCTTTATGTCTTCTCTTGTTCCTCCTTGCTTTCTTCTACTCTAGAATCCTTTTTTGAGGGTTTTGGCATATTACATTTCTTGAATATCATGTTGTTTGTGTACCAATATTTTATCCTCATTTATGGTTAGTATGTTTTTTTTTTTCTATTTACTGTTGTTTTTATTTTGTTTGTTGGGGATTCGTATTAGGATTAGAAATGTGTTTCTTTTGTCCAGTTTTATTTTTTTGGTACTTTTCAATTTATGGATTTCGAGAGTTTTTCTACATATATCTTGATGAGGAGATGGAATTTTACTACAAAACTATTGATTATATAAGGGTTTAGTCTTTTGGTGGATAATAGAATAATTGGAGCATAATAACTAAAAGACCACAAATGAGACAGGAAAATAAGATCGAGATGTAAACTTTACCTTCAAAATTGAGTTTTATGTAAAAATATAATTAAAGTTAAGGGGGAAAAACTTACCCTTTTTTATGGTTCTGAATGTTTAGATTGGTTATGTTATGCTTATTATTACTTTCAATTTTATAATATTCATGTATACTACCAGTTAGGAAAAGAAAACATGAAGTATTTCAAAAAGATCTTTATATAAACTGAACCACAATTTGAGAGCTAGAGAGTTGCATCTTCCTCATCTTGAGCTAGATCAACTCTTGTTTCTTCATTTGCTCACACCAATTAAGGTGATTCTGCAAAAGAAGAAAACAAACATAAAACAAAACAACATAGAAGAAGGGTAAAATAATTTGTAAAAGAGTTTTCATATAACAGAACTTAAGTCAAAATCACATACAAATTGTTCTTAAAGACAAATATGTCACGAGTAAAGACTCAACAAGACTCAATTATTCATATACATGCATTGGTATTAGATTTTAACAAGTTTTGCATTTGTGGTGGCCTCTTCTACTCTACATAGTCATTACCAATGGATTTCGCCTTACCATACACAAGGTTAGTCCTTTTTGGTCTTAAGCTAAAGTAAAGCCCTTAGACTAGGATATCCTACTACTCTCACCACATAACTTATCCTTCTCTACACGAGTCTGGATGATTATTAAAGTGTCAGGATAACCTCCAATAGTGAATCCTTATATCAAAGAATACATTATGGAACACATGCCTAATCCACCCTAGATTAGAAAACATCATCCTCAAACAATTTACATACTCAGAATTATAGTACTAACATCTAACTCTCATCAAAATATCCAATAAAGTTGAAACTTTCACAAAATTGAAAGTGTTGAGAGACTCTACTAGTCTCGCTCAACAAAAGCATACCTTCGCCCAGTGAGTTGTACCTAAAGGCCCATAAGCTCAACGACCAGAGGCTTTACGTAGCAAATCTAGCACTGGAACAATTTTGGCAATAAATCACCCAGTGAGCCAAGTATGCACCTAGTAAGAGCACCACTAGAGCTCCTAGAAATTTATGTGCCAAAATTAGCCCGGAGAGAACTCACTCGCTCAGTTGTAAAGCTAGGGATGTCAACATAGCGAGTAGGGTATGGGTAGTAGCTCCCCCGAACCCTACCAACTGGATAAATATTTGTCCCGTACTCGTCCCCATATTCGTGCAGGTATCCATTATGTGGGTACTTACATATTTTTTAATATCTACAAGTACCCGCGGGTATTTACAAATAAAATAAAATAAAATATTTATCAACATATTTTAACCTTAAATTCACATAAAATACAATACATAACATTCATAAATTTTAAATAAAGTCCAAATAATCCATTTAAGTAGTGTTGAATGATAGTTTACAAAGAAATTGAGATTTTTTTAAAACCAAATGATAAAAAATAACCCATTCAAAATTAATGTGTTAATATTTTAATCATATTCTTTTTAATTTAAATTATAGTATAGCGTGTACGGGTATCCACAGGTACATATATTATGATACCCGTACCTGCCCCATTAACATGTAGGTATAAAAAATACTCGTACCCGTTACTCGCGGTTATCCATTTACAATATCAATTTCCTACCCATTGCAGGTTTATCTGTGGATACCCACGGGTACGAATGTTTTTGACATCCTTAGGTAAAACTATCTAAATTTGATTTCATTTTCGCCCAATAAGTATTTTTACTCGCTCAACGAGTTTAGTCGCTTGACACTACCTTTAATAGTCTTGCCCAACAACCAAATCTCATCCAATGGTTAATTGCCTCTGAAAAATGAATCATGCGAATTCAGCCAACGAGCATACCTTTCGTCCAACAAGTTTGCATAATTTCAGAAAACAAAATGATATTCTAGACAGTTTTAGCAGCACCAAATACCATAATTCCAATCTTCATTCAAGATACAACATTCCAAGCGCTAAATGCCAACAACAAAACTAACAATTTCAATTATCGTTCATCAAATACCCTAAAATTCATCATACAATCAAAACATGAAATTTAAGAATCTACGGTCCTAATTTGACAACTCATACTCGTCGTACATAACAATTGATCATACAATCATAGTTACAAAGGCACAACTAGTCAATTGAGCAAATTTAGAAACTATAGTAGCTGCAATTAGTTCTCCTTACTTATGAAATAGCCTAACAAATCTAAGAATACCCACACCACCTTCAAACTCACAAGATGTTCTATTTATACCTAGGAATAACATAAAAACAATTTGGCCATACCAACTTAATTACTTATCAGCAGAGAATCATATAGATGATTCTAATGACATATGCAAGAAAAATAGACCCATAAGTAAAAAAAAGAATAGATTGAACCTAGAAAGGGGAAGAAAACCAACTTAATCAAATGGAGAAATTGGTCAACTATATTTGAAGAACTCTCTGTGAGGATCACTGCAGCGGTTTCAAGTATTCAAATAGAGGAATAGGAAGTGAGAAAACTTAGAGAGAAATGATAGAGCTCTAAAAAATTGATTTTTAAAGAAATAATGTATTTTTAAATAATGAAACTCATTTACAAACTTTTTTATTATACTAAAACATTTTAATATTAAAATAATTGAGTGTCAATATTTTAAAAACATCATCCATCACAAAATACCATTTTCCATATCCTTACAAAAATACCTATATAATCTTTGAAATATAAAGCTAATATGAGCCTAATTTGGACTCTAATCAAGTCTTTTAAGTCCAATTAAAAAAATAAACTAATACAAGGAAAGAAACTATTCTGCAAGGTCTTCTTTGTCAAATTTTCGGCAAATTTGTTCTAACTTCTAAAAATCATAAATAATAGTATATGAGTCCAAATATAGAAAACCATTTATCTAAATTGAAGCACTAAAAATCCAATGCAATTGATATCAGACAAAAATTATATTTATAACAAAAATTGTGATAAAACAGTGAGTGAAAATCAGATAAATTAAAAGTACAAAATTAAAGCAAATATATCAAAGAACCTGATTTATTACTAATATGAAAATGAACTGAAAATAAAAAGTAAACCATTTGAAATATAATCATTATATAATAAAATTATAAAAGTGTGTATAAAATGTGTTATCAAATCATAGACCTTCTGATATTATAATCACTATCATGTAAAGTTTGCATATCTATAGTTAATTTGTTTCTTTTCATTAAGTGGCTAAAAAGTATCAATCTTGCAAAATTGCCTTTCTTTTCTTTAAAACCATGAATTCCTCCAAACATTTTGATAAGTTGAAGATTTCAAAGCACTTTGAGACAGTTTTTTCTTCTTAAAGCTAGTCTACTACAATCAATGGCTTCAATAGCATACATTGATTCCTCACATTAAATATCACCATTATTTGTTATTTACATTATTTTAGTTGAAATTTCTTGGATTGTTCAAATATCTTTTTCATTTATGAGCTATATTAATCTTAACTAAGGTTGCCATTGTTTGCTTATGGGTTTCACAAATGTAGTGTAAATCTTGTAGGATTAAAACTTATATTTCCTTATTTTCTTAGAAGGTTCTTATAAAACTTGAAAAATAGTGGAGAGGCTTAATCAAGGTCATTAAGCAACTATATACTACTCTCTTTTTAGGATAAACTAATATATTTTTTGGTTTTTTTTTATCATATTCGTATCTTGGAAAATTTATCTACGTTGAAATCGTATTGTTTGGTTTGGAAACTAATATAATATATATATATATATATATATATATATATATATATATATATATATATATATATATATATATATTTTTTTATATATTTATATA
>Ga0099822_1011521_pt1 | contig 10761 bp, 10 predicted proteins | sample CowpeawhiteBW_FD_76839 | JGI IMG/M metagenome (GOLD analysis project Ga0099822, IMG submission 76839) | Root nodule microbial communities of legume samples collected from California USA - Cow pea white BW | ecosystem: Host-associated > Plants > Roots > Nodule | place: USA: California | collected... | reverse complement strand
ATTATAACTAATAATTCAAACTTAATTTGTAGGTGTTGATGATTTAAATTACAATACTATTATATATTTCTACATTTAAAATATATAATCTAAAAAGTTAATCTTTTTAATTATTTTTATTTTTTATTTTTTTAAAACGGATCAACGGGTCAGGACGGGCCAGCCCGTACTTTGGCCCGTCAAGTTGACGGGCTGGACGGGACGGGCCAGAACGGGCTGACGGGTTGAAATCTTCAACCCAGCCCGTTTTGCCACCCCTATAAAAAATACACATATCCGTTACCTGCGAGTATCCATTCACAATATCCATTCTCTATCCGTTGCGCGTTTTATCCACCTGCAAGGTACAAATTTTGTTGACATCCCTAATAGGGACTGAATTGAATCAAAAAAGACATATACGAGCTAAATTGAAATCAAAATAATAATAACACTTAATAGTGACACGATTACTTACACTACGTGACAAAAAAATATTTTGAAAAATTAAATTGTTTGAAAAAAGTTAAAAAAAAAAATTAAAATTATAAAACTTAAAAAATCACATATTCACATATGATACCCTATTAATGGAATGGAGTTAGTAATTGATTTTTCTTTTTTCTGAAAGAACCTAATTAAACACTCTTTAAACAGTTGGAATGCAGTTAAAACATTTTAGAAAAGAACCAAAATGTGACACTTCTACCAAAATAGACACCATGAAGTAATTAAGCCTAGAGTATAAAATATATAGGAAAACATCATATTCCTTTGTATACACTAATAAATTAAGCGTATTATCACCACTATTATATTATTATATTATTGTTATACTTATAATAATGATAATAATAATAATTTTGATCTTTAGGTATTTTTTCTTTAAGTTTTCAATTAAATTAAAAATAATTATAAAATTTAAAGAGTAAAATAATAAAATGATTTATATCATTAAAAATAAAATGAATAGCAAATTATATGGAAAAGTTTTTTATAAGACGGTTATAAAATCAATATTATTTATAAATATGCATAGTATAGATAATACTATTTTTTATCTTATTGTTATTATAATTACAGTCACATGATCAGTGAATTATTATTTTTTCTTTATGTAGTTAATTAAATTTTAAAAATATAATTATAGGATTTAAAGAATAAAATAATTTATATTAATAGAAGTCAAAGTGATAATAAACTGTATATTCAAAAGACAATCACAAAACCAACCCTCAAAATTTAAATAAATAGTCACAAGATAAAATAATTTAAAAAGATAGAATAGTAATATATATTTTTTAATTTAAAATGTAGTTAAATTTAAATAAATAATCACTTAAAAAGATAATATATATTTTAACTTAAATATTTTTATATTTATTTATTTATTTTAAATTAGTTATTTTAAAGAGTGTGCCCGGTATGTATAGTATAAAACCCTAAACCTAAAAGAAATAATCTTTGTTTATAATAACGTTTTAATAAATATTGTTAATAAAAAAATTCAGAAAGTAAAAAATGGTTCTACTGTTATATAAGTCCTCGATCAGCTACATTTTTTACTATGTACACACTTTGCCGCGTGCTCTTTCTCGGTTACAAGTTCCTTCGTCTTTCACAGGAAGAAAGGGCACAATATTGAAACCTCTTACCCAAGAAACATTTTTTTAATTAAATTTTGGGAATAGTAAATCCACCACTATAAATGCGACCTTCTCTTTGGAGAATCCGAATTCGCCAACAAAGATTGAACTCTGAGTGCCCGCTTACTCCTTCCACCTTCCCCGGTAAGAAAGAAGAGCTTCTAATCACTGTGAACCCTAATCGATGATATCCTTGTTTTTTTCTGGATTATGTTTTCCTGAGATGAACTGCATTGGGTGTGTTAGGGGTTCACTGCGCCGATGAAGTTTCTTCCGATTGTAAAGGGATCGTCATCCATCGAGTGCCATTATCCCTGCATGATCCGGGGAAGGCTTTGGCGTTCTTGGAATTTCTTTCGCCATTGGACTTGACCTGACCCCAATTACAATTAGGGTTATATTTTCATTCACTCTCTACTCAATTTTCCTTTCGAAGTCCTCGCTCCTCTTTTCTTCCCATCGACCTGTTTCTTTTTCTTCCATTGCTTTGGTTGCTTCACAACCCGCTTACTATTTCGCTTTTTCATTTTCATTTCTTATTATTTTTGTTTTTCTCTGGATGGCCCGAAGAAATTCGACTCCAGGGTTTCGGTTCCGTCCCACCGACGTTGAGTTGATTGAGTTTTTTCTGAAGAGGAAGGTTCGGGGCAAGAAAATTCCTAGCGGAATAATCGCTGAGCTTGACTTGTACAAGTATGCTCCGTGGGATCTTCCAGGTTTGCAGTCCATCATTGTTTCGTAGGGTACTTCACTGTGTTATTATTATTATTATTTTTTATTTTTGTGTTTTAATGAGTTTTTGTTTTTCAGATAAATCTGCGCTTCAGAGTGGGGATTTGCAGTGGTACTTCTTTTGCCCGCAGGGGAAGAAGTATTTGAGTGGAGGGAGGATGAATCGGTCGACGGAGGCTGGGTACTGGAAGACTACTGGGAAGGATAGAGCGGTTGAACACAAGAATCGAGTTGTGGGGATGATTAAAACTCTGGTTTTTCACACAGGTAGAGCCCCTAAGGGAAATCGAACTGATTGGGTTATGCATGAATTCAGGCTCGATGACAAGGAGATGGTTGACGAAGGCATTTCGCAGGTAAACAAACTTTGGCTAAGAAAAATTATTATTGGATTATTTGCAGTTTAAGGGTTTGTGTCTGTGAGGATGTGTAGTATTACAGGTTTTGTTGAATATGTATGCCATCACAGTAGAATTTTCTCTTTTTGTGTTAACCTAAGCTAATTTATAACAGTAGGTATATTTTGCATGTGCTTAAATTGTATGAAATGGAATGACAACCTTTTTGTTGTATTGTTAATTTGTTACTATTTGCATTTGACTAATCTGGCATCCCTTAGTCCTTTCTGCATTTGATTTTGGGACGACAATGGATAGGGTTTGAGTAAGGTACTGATAGGGCTTGAGTTAGGTACTGATAGGGATTGGGTAAGGTACTATAGTACCCGTAGTCATTATTGCAATTAGAAAAAGTATCCATGCCCGTCTATGTACTTGTATGAGTAGCAACTTTAATCTTCATCGATACCTTGTTCTGAAAGTTCTAAAAGGATACATCGACTTTCAAATTTGTTGAACAATTCCCTTTTAACCATTGAAACAGCTAATCTACAAGGATACAGTGCCTTCTATGGAATTCAAACTCAATCATGAGAAACAATTTTCTCAAGCTCCCAAAATCATAAAGGTATAAGAATGCACAACAGGAAAATGTATTCTACTGAAGAAGATATTTGGCTTTTCAATAATATTGAATGCATCAATTTTTTTCTTTATGACTTGGGTCATGGACTCTCTTCAATTCTACATTCCAGAACAATTTTATTATAAAGATGATGGTATAAATAGAACATATCAACTTTTTCCTAGTTGACCCCCTTGTAATCCAAATAATTTCACCCTAGTCAATCACATAAACAATTTTTGTTTTTTAATACAAGATAAACAAATCATGTACACAGTCATTGATTTTAGACACTTAAAGATTATGAGAATCCATTTATTTCACTTGAAATTTACCACAGATAAGATAAAGAATCACCAAACAACAAAGGCTACCAATAAGTTCTCTACAAATTGGAACAAATGATGAGTAGGACAACAAATGATTGCTTGAAAGTTCCCTAATTGTGGAGCAGACTTGTCTTTCCCTCGCATCAAACATGGAGCCTTGAATGCAAGAGAGGCTCCAGCAGACTACGAAATTATACCCTCACTGGAACAAACACATTGATTTGTGGTTAAGAAAAAAAGTAAAACTAAATGTAACTAGGAAAGGGAAGTGCAATTCAGTGGAACAGATGGAGTGGGTAATATAGTACTTGTAACTGCACCTATCTGCATTAAAATTTGTGATAACTACATACCCGTTCCGGACCATCCCAGTATTTTACCCTATCCATTTGTGGGTATTTTAAGGGTTGTGTACACTTTGCCATCTATAGTTTGATTTGTTGACTTTGCGTTTACTTCTTTGCGGTTCTTCTAGTGAATTCTTCTTGTGGATTTATTTAACTGTTCTACTGGTTTGTTATATGTATTGCAGGACTCCTATGTAATTTGTAGGATATTCCAAAAAGAAGGTCCTGGTCCTAGGAATGGTGCACAATATGGTAAACCATATGATGAGAAAGAGTGGGATACAGATGAGGAAATTGACTCTGTGGAATCTGACCGTGTTGCTTCTGTGTCTACACCTGTTCCCATACAATCCAGTGAAATTCATATTTCTATTGCAAAAGACATCCATCCCTCTACAAGTGGATGTGCTGGATTGACCTCTGTATCATGTGTATCAGAATTGATGCCTTCTTGCACAGAACATCATGCGATTCCTAACAACAATCAAGTTGTCTCTGTATCATGTGTATCAGAATTGATGCCCTCTTGCTCAGCAATACCTTCTTCTCCTAACGATGCGTTGGGTTCTGTATCACATCTATCAAAATTGGCACCCTCTTGTTCAGCAGTTCCTTTTGCTCCAAACGATGATGTTGACTCTGTATCATGTGTATCAAAATTGATGCCCTCTAGCTCAGCAGTTTCTTTTGGTTCAAACAATGAAGTTGACTCTATATCGTGTGTTTCAAAATTGATGCTCTCTTGCTTGCCACTTGCTTTGGCTCCAAACAATGTAGTTGAGGCATCATCATCTGTACCAGAATTGATGCCCTCTTGCACGACACTTCCTTCAGCTTCATGTCCAAACCATCAAGATGATGATAACGTTTTATCTTCGCTAGATTATTTGAAAGAAGATGATGGCACAATGGCTGTGAATGCAAACAATGGAATTGAGGTGAGCAATCTATTTTGTTATTTGTATTGGTGGATTTGCTTAGGAATCTTGGCATGATTGTTTCTCTTTTTATGGATGGTGTCAGATTCACCCAAGACATGATTGTTACTTTAACTTTTACGTTTTGCAGTTAGCTACTCCGAAATAACATTGTTCTTGGTAGATATCTAGGTGTCAGATATAACCATGTTCTTAGCAGATATCTTTTGAAATTACTGGGTTTATGACATCCTGCTGTAGGTTCACTTACGCTTGTTGCCTGTTTCATTCTATTTTTGCCGACTTTGTGCTACTTGTTTGAGGACTTGGTGGTTTTTTTTGAAAAGAAATAAGCTAAGTATTGCAATCTTTCCTGGTATTTCGTTCAGGGATGTGAGGATTTAGTTTTTATTACGTTTTAATCAAGTAGTTGGCAATTTTTTTAGCTCATTCTTGTAAGCTTTCTGTGAGGCACACAAAAAATGTTTGACTGACCTTAGAAAACTGTAAGAGACTCTTATTGGATAGTTGATGCTACTAATCATGATGTTGGAGTATATAACTTAAAATGATATTTCTATTTCATAAATTTATTTTAAGACTTTTTCGCTAGATTTTGTAATTTTAATCTTATAATATGTACAATCTTGCCTTATCTTCTAATTATGCTAATTTGTGATTATGGGATGACAGAAGGTTGATCCTGATCAGGCGAGCAATGCTGAATGCGCACCATGTTTGGATCTAAATGTGATTTTTGAGAACTTAGGAGACCTTGACAGCTGGGTTGGATTGGGTGAAGGAAGTTTATCCTCTGGCCAGAAAAATGGACTTTCTACAAGCGATATGTTTTATACAGGTGTTGATGATATCTTCAGGTCTTGGGAATCCCAGGACTTTTTGGAGTTGATGGACCTAGCGGGGCCACAGCCCTGGCAGAATAAGCATGGAAGTTCTGGCGAAGATAACAAGTGAAGGTTAGAAAATTGATATAAATATAGCCACAAATAACTAATGTGGACTAGAAAAAGCTACGATCCTCTTGTTGTTCATTAAAAACTACCATGACCAGTTATGCCTATTTAAACATTAGTTTCTGGAATTACTTATCATAATTTGTACTGATAGGAATGTTGATTAAAATCTAGTGGTGTTCGGTCAGTTGTTATATTTGATATTTGATATTTGATTAAAATCTAATTATGCTGCAATTCGTTCCAAAATCTGCATTCATTGCATGTTTTGCCTTGAAGATTAAATAATCTAAATTGTAATATGTAAATGCTAATACCTTGGGAAATTTTAGTGCAGAGCAAACTTTTTGGGGTGATTTGATGGTCTTTGAAAATATAAAACTGACATTCATACCCGAATATGTTTTCATGAGTTTCCTTTTGTTCTGACATTATAATTGCCTAAGCCCAATTTGAACAACGACTATGCAAAGGCAACATGGATCTTTCTCCCTGCATCCCCTTTCTTCTTCCCGCACCCTATAAAACCTGATATTCCCAAATTATCCCCCATTAAATTTATATTAAAAACCCTAAATCATATATATCCCTTACCTAATTCCTTCCCCTTCTTCCATGCTATGCGTATATCCCTACAACTCCTTCCATCTTCAACTTTGGCCGTGGAGTGTGAATTTCGTTGGTGAGAAGACCATTATGAAGGTTTGGATTGATTGCATCTTTTATCTTTGGTTGGTGGCCGTGGAGGTACTGTGCGAGGCTGAGATTTGGGTTGTCTCTGGTGGTCATGGAGGTGTTGTGCGGGGCAGGGTTTGGAGAATCTGACGAGGGGTGTTGTCTCTGTGGTGGTCATGGAGGTGGGTGAATATATTTTGGATTCACCATTTCGAAATTTATTTAACATTCCGGTATGTATTTCTTTTAAAATATATTTCGGGATTTACGTGAAAATATTTCTGATTTGAAAAATATTTTCTGAAATGTATATTTTGAAATATAAATAATTTTAGAATGATAAACCTGGAATATATTTTTTAAATTTATTTTAGATTGAATATTTTAGAAAATACTTTTAGATTTGAAAATATTTTTTGAATATATATATATATATATATATATATATATATATATTCTGAAATGTAATTTTTTAAATACATTTTAGATTATTTAATTCAAAAAATATTTTTGGATTTGTAAATATATTTTATAATGTATTTTTTAAATATATTTCAAAATGTACACTAAATTTATTTAAAAAATAAGGATGAATAGGGTAATTCTTGGTTTTTTATTATAATTTTAGTGAAGAATGATTTGGAATTTATAGAGTTTGACAAGAATTACCCTGTTTGTGGGTATGCAGAAAGAAAAAAAGGAAGTACAGATACAACCAACTTGCAACAGGGACATGCGCGACCAGGGAGCCCAAGTATAGAGTCATGATAAAGCAACACGAGTCACGACTAATGGATTTTTATATAATTAAAATTTAGAAATGGCCTCAAACTAATTTAAGGACAAAAATGATAGACAATTTAAAATTAAGAGATTGACGTTGTATAAAGTATGATCTAAAACTATAAGTTAAATTAATAAAGTGAGAAACGTGACATTTTGTAATTATTAGTGAAAATAATAATGTGTGCAAGTGAAAAGAAAGCAGTGTTAAGTTGTATCTTAATCACGAATTTTGGAGTCATACCAATGTGATGGCTATGTATTCTGTTAACGAAGAATACAAAAAGGAATGATGTTTGGTTGACGAAACCCATTGATTAGTTTTTGCAACAAAAGAATACAGAATACGTCAACGCTAATTAATATCTCAGGTGTTATATTGCCGCAAAGCAAAGTTTCAGATCCTTGTTACGAAGACCAAGTTTCGACCAAAATTATATGCTTGTGTGATTCTTTTCGCTCCTTCTATAAAGTGAATGAATTCAGAAGCACTCCATTCTCTATAAATTGGACGGCATGGAGCCAGTGGAGCAATAAACAAGCAAACTTGTACTATTTAGGTATGAAATAATCTCCAAAGAGCTATGAAGCTTACCTACGTTATTCAGTGTACACAAACAGATCAATTGACAAATAGTGGCACGCACAGGCACAGTTTACCTTGACTCAATGGCATGAGTTTCAGAGCCTCTTAAGAATGACCTTCGCCACCAAATTTGAAATGCCTTGCTTAGATTTGGACACTCGGTGCCATGGCTTGAGAAGTGTCGAAACCATTCCATGAAGAGCATGTACTGTTGATTTAGAGGTAGAGTAAGAAGTGTCTGACCCATAGCCTCTTGCAAAACCTTTATATCAAGTCCTCTTCTGCATCTCTGAAGCCAACCAAAGTCCAATAACATCGGCCGGAACCATGCCTGAAAAAGCCCTGATCGTGCCTCCGACCGGCATTGCAATTTTCTAGTAGCCATGGCAATAAAGAGAATTGCTGACACACGACTTAGTTCATATCTAACCATTGGGGATGCACTATCATGCATTTTAACAAGTTGCTGCTGATCTGCCCATATGTTCACAAACTCCTCTGCTATTTGCCCATCAAGCATGATTTCCAACAACCAATTGATGTTATCAACCTGCCTTGAGATGCGTTCAATCAGTGGCTTATTCTTATCTTTCTTTGTTAACTTTTCAGGGGGGACGGTATCTGATGCCTCCTCAAAAAGGCTTAACAGTGAGTCCAAACATGTGTGCCCAACAGAATACAGATCCTCTTTGTTCAGATCAAGATGATTCTTCTCATACACTGAGCTTTTGCAAAGAAGACCCTTCACCAGTGATTTTAGTTCATTTCTTGCATTGGCATCCACACAAGTTGTGATAGACCACACAAGCTGTCGAGCTACATTTGGCTGGTAAGAGCAATCTGCTGAGTCGTGCAAGTAAAGCCTTCCTAGGATGTCCCTCGTTGTTGCTTCATCGAACTTAAATCTTGTGAATAGGCTTCTCAATTTTTCTTCTTCTTCTTCAGTCCAAGGCACAGCTTCCAGGTATTGCAAACACGACAAAACACCCTTGGTGAACATGATACCTGCTGAAACCTAGTAATGCAATCAAACAACTATGTAAGAGACTAAAGAAGCATCTATGTGCAGGCTCAAAACAAAAAGAGAACAGGAAAAAAGATTCTTCAATACCAAAATCACGTAAAAAGTTTATTTTGAAGCACATTGTCGTGTTAATACTTTCTTCCAGAAAATACAACATTCTGTTTGAATTTCATGCAGATTCATGGAACTTTTCCCAAGGGAACAACTCATTTCCTCAAACGAAGAACTTCCCATGGAAATATACAAACAAATGAAATGAACGCAGAACTAAGCAAGAGCCAGAAAATGATAAGACTTTGGGATAACTATTTAGATGACGCTTTTTGTGTTCTTCTCTGAGAAAAAGAGTCTTATGACATGAATTATTCAGATGAAAACTAGTTCCTGTTATATAAACAGCACCAAACAAGATCTAAAAAAATTCATCTAAGTTTTGTACTTGAAAAAAAAACTCTTGCACTATTACATCAAGTGCACTACAGTACATGAAATAAGAACAAAAGAGATTGATACCAGCAATCAAAGACCCAAATAACAAATAAGCACGAGAAGTCCTCCAAAGGAAAACAACACAGACCCAGAGTTTAATTTAATAAAAAAATGTTTTCTTTTATCTGTATATAGGAAAGTAAAGTGAAGTGTGAACCTCCAAAACGTCAATGCATCGAAAAACGCCGATGTTAAGAAGTCGTTTGGTGAGGCAATCGTCGTTTTCAAACATGAGCTCAATTGTTTCTCTAAACACGCCCAAGTTCTGAACTTCAGGAACCTCTATTCTACACATTTTGTTACTCCCACTCCAAGACGCAACCCCTTTCTTGTAATCCTCTATCAACCCCGCGAACACTTCGGAATTCGCGCACAGAACCCCGGAGTTCACCTCCAGAACCATGCACCCGCCGTTCTTCCCTCTCAAACTCATCCTCACATCCCTGTCGCCGGCCACCGGGGCCGGAGATCGTGGAAGCGGCGGTTCCGGGGAGGGGGAGGGAGCGGAGGTAGCGGCGACGGGATCGGAGTCAATGGGGGAGACTCTTCCCGGGGAGAGGATACGGCGAGGGTCGATCCGAGCGGGGATGCGGGATTTGGGGGAGGTCGGGAGGGAGAACGTGGGTTTGGAGTTGGGTTCGGGCTTGCGAGGGGGAAGAGGTTTGGAGGCGGTGAGGTTGTCGGGGCTGGCGGGAGGGACTGCGAAGGAGCAACACCACGTGCGGCGGCGGTGGCGGCGGCGATGGTGGGAAGGGTCCATGCTGTGTTGGGTGCGTGAGTTTCAGAAGAACTGCATCGGGGTGTGTGTGAGAGACGATGATGGTTTTTTTTCTTTAACGGCACAGAGAGAGTGTGGTGTTGCTTTTTTAGCCCTGTTTCTTGAAATTGGAGCCTGTTTTGTTTTGTTTGTTATCTTGAGAGTTGGGTCGGAAAAGCTTAGTGGAGTGCTTAATAATGGCTTCTTCTTCCGATTGCATTTGGTTTTGATGGATCAATTGCTAAACATTGTTTTCTGTTAATTCCTGCCCCCCACATCTCCACTTTATTACTATGCAATTTCCAATCCTTTTAATTTTTATTTTTTTTTATAAATGGATATCTTACTTCTTCCCTCCTATCCAAATCTTTCTAATTTTAATTTAACTTTTATATTATAAAATATTAAGTGTTATGAAAGATATAAAAAATATATTAATTATTATTTTATTTTGTTAATATATTTTTAATATATATATATATATATATATATATATATATATATATATATATTATATATATATTTATTAAATTTTTTTTTTTTTTTTATTTTCTTTTTTT
>Ga0099822_1011515_pt1 | contig 10763 bp, 9 predicted proteins | sample CowpeawhiteBW_FD_76839 | JGI IMG/M metagenome (GOLD analysis project Ga0099822, IMG submission 76839) | Root nodule microbial communities of legume samples collected from California USA - Cow pea white BW | ecosystem: Host-associated > Plants > Roots > Nodule | place: USA: California | collected... | reverse complement strand
TTTTTTTTTTTTTTTTTTTTTTCTTTTTTTTATTTATTTTATATATATATATATATATATATATATATATATATATATATATATTTCTCTTTTATTTGTAGCTTTCAAGACAAGAGATTGTGTTAAGATAAACAATTGAAAAAAACTTCATATTATTTTAATAACTTTTTTTTTAGATGTAGGATATCTTCAAGAATGAAAAGGAAAAGTATAAGACATGAGGAATTTAAATAATAAAATGAATAATTATTTAATAAATACGGGTAGTGGGAGCCTTTATGGTATTTAATGCAGATTGTTATGATGTAGAATAGTACTAGCTCAAGTGGTTGATAGTACTTAGTTATGTGAGAGGATTTGGGTTCAAGTCCTATGTATGCCAAGTTGGGTACTATTTTTAATTGTGTATTATTTTATTAATATGATTGATCATGAGGAGTGATATTAAAATCCTAGATTTATAGGAATTATCACGAAACATGAACGAATTAAGCTTTCTTTTTGCCAAAATTCTTTTTTGCATGAATGTGAAAAGGCAGAGGAACCCTAGTTGCCAAGAAGGGCAGCCTAGTGGGTTGGGGAGGCAACCAATAATGGTCCTTGAATAACCATTAACACCAAACTTAATGGCATTTTCAGTTTTGGGGTTAATTGCACTTAATTAAGGTAGTTTTTGGAGAGGAAGGATGGAAAACGTTAGAGAAGAAAGGAGAAAATGAATTGGCCATGGGGAAAGGGAGTTCTAAACGTGAATTGAGTGAGAATCCAGAAGATAGAGTCCATTGGAAAGGAGACAAGGGCTGGAATAGTGGTGGTGCAAAAGAAGTTCTAATTCTTTCAAATTGAGCAAGAATTATCCAGGTAAGGGAAACTATTTTCGTATGTTTCTATGCATGTATAATGTACTATGCCTTATCGTGACCTAAATTGCATAAGACTCCCTCTTTTTATGCTGTTTTCGTAAGTTTCTAGGTATTTGCCCAGAAACAGCCTTACGGGCATGAGTATGTGGCCAAGCGACACATCAGTTTGGCCTAGATTTCTGGGTTCTGCTATGAACCACCTAGCGGTGATGAATTTTCGGCAGGCGGCGTGATGCTGTTTGTGATTCTTTTGATGTGTTGTTTAGTGTAGGAGTCATTGCGACTTCTGAATATGATTCTATGAATTATGTTGTGTGATAAATATTATAGAATTTATGGAATTGGGGTATGATGGTGCTTGGAAGAAGTCATGTATGAGTAACCATAAGTAAAGGTTAGGTTTTGGTAGGGGAAAATCGGTAATTTGACTTTTCATAGCTTAATGGTTGTATGATTTGTAAGGAATAATATTGTTGTGTGTTGGTTTGATAAAATATATGTGAATTGGATTCTAGATCAAATTCTGGAGAATTTGAATTCCTCGTTGGTACAAAAACCTAGGGTTTTTGGCCAGGTGTTGATGTACCGCTTGGCGACACTCTGGTTGCCGCCAGGCGATGACTAGTACAGAGGCAGTTTCTATTTCTTGAATTGGCTTGTCGTGGGACAAATTTATGTGAGTGAATTAGAATAGAAATTAGGTCAATAAAACTGGAAGGAATAGGGCACATGAATTCATTGTGATTGAGGCAATGTGAGAAGTAGGATGGTGTGTTATATTAGAAGTGACCTTGTAAGGAGTATTGAATCTGCATTGGTGGTCTAATTTGTTGGAGATAAGATGGAAATATGTAGAGTACTAAATAGGAAGTGTTGAGAATTCAGATGCCTTAATGTGGGAGTTGGTGACTTTTGATCTATAAGTGGAAGAATGGATCGAAATGCTAAATAGAGGGGATAAGTATATGTTGCTTAAATGCACTAAATTTTTCGGTAGGAATTGTGATCAGAATTGGTATTGTTGGGTGTTGTATGTGATGATGACTTGGTGATGTTACTTTTACAGTGTCAGTTTGGAAGTAATTGGATAAACGTGTGTTGTAGGTATATAAGATTGAAATATAAGAGTTGTGATTATGTGTCTGGAGTTAGGCAATAATTTGAGGATATGTGACAAGGTATTGGGATTTGAATTGGACTAAATTATGGTATGTTTTAGGTGCTAAAAATTAGTAGTTGGTGCCCTACTGATATAGCGCCTGGCGGCACGGGAGTGGCCACCAGGCGATAGGTTATCATGGATATTCCCTGGAACGCGCGTGGCCTGGTAGTAAGGAGTGACCTGCTAGGCGATAAACCCTAAGACAATGGGTCTAGAAGCAGCTTGGCGCTTGGCGATGATGGTGTCCTGCCAGGCGGTCTACGCTGGATTTTTGCATGGTGGCGCTTAGGCAACGCTAGGCGATAGTGCTACAAGCAGTGGGTCTTGTTGTATGTGTTTGTGTGTTATGATGTGAGACTTGGATCATGAGATATTGTGCCATGAGCGAGTAGGTTCATGGATGGTGGTGAATACGTGATGATATGAGCGGTGAGGTTCATATCCTAATACTCTCGTGTGGGGATAGGAGCAGGAAGGTTCATATCTTGATACTCTCGTGTGGGGATACGAGCGTGGAGGTTCGTATGTTCCATGCTCACACTTGAGAGATGTTGCGAGCGGGCAAGTTCGTAGCTGGTGGATCACGTGTGTTCGACTACGGGCGGGGAGGTCCGTTGAGTTGGACTACGAGTAGGGAGGTTCATAGAGGCAGGACCACGAGCAGGAAGGTTTGTGGAAGCATCGTATATCCTGAGTATATCATGAGTCCATGGTCAATTATTTGTGTGACTTGCAGGTTGAAAAGCCTTGGGGTATTAAGGTCTTGGCCAAGAATAAATATAATGAAGTAATTTGGGTGAATTCTTATTTATCCAATTATATGGTATTATTTTATGAGCTTATCTTTTCTGTTTGTGTTTGGCGATGATTGTGTGACTTTTCACACGAGAGCATATGATATTCCAGATGATGTTGTTGATGCCTAGAGATTGAGAGAGAGCTCGCATGGGATTTGAATTGCATTTATACACGAGTTTAGTTTTCATTTAGTTCATTTTTGAGAACTTGTAAACAATTATGTTTTTAGCACGTTGTATGAATTTTAAATTTTTTCCGCATTTAAGAATAACAAATGAGAATGTTTGAATTTAAATTTCTATTTATTTATTTTATTTAAGTAATTTACAGTAGGAACGTTACCAAAATGACTGAAGAATTCTTGAAAGTCAGAAGGCAAAACTCTCTACTAAAAGAAAGAAGTTGGCTTAAAAAAATTTGGATTTTAATTTTATTATTTTACGATGGAGTTTTATTTGGTTAATTTTTGTTACTCTGTTCTTTATTTATGTGCATGTGTTAATTTTTGGAGAAATGCTTTACTTTCTTCACTTTATTTGTTATTTTTATTTTTTTTAAATAGGATTGAAATCAAGTCTATCTTATTGAAAGCAAGTCTATCATGCACTATCGAAACAATGAAGTTTTTCGCATTTCATGGACTGTCGGAACAGATGAAGTGTTTTTTCTAGGTTGATCTTGGGAATATATTCTGCATGTATCTTTGATCTAATATATCTTTGATTATGTAATGCTGAATTTTGTGATTGGATATAGAATACAATATATTTTTAATTGCTGAATATTGAAGTTTATGTAAAGATAATTGTTTTATATAAAAAAAATATGAATTTACATAACTATATGCCACGGCGATGTTAATGAAACTTTAATTGATATTGCATACTTTCAAATTAAAATATCAAATTTGAGTGATGTTACCCAATTTTCCCTTTTAGTTATATAATAAAAACTTACTTTGCATCTTAAAAACCCATAAAAATAATTTTTGTAAAATTTCAACGTACCTGCTTCGTGAAAGACTTACTTCTCATCATTATTTTATCTTTTTATAACATCATTACTTTATTTTTTTTTTATTCTTAATTTGTTTTTAATTTAATAAATTTTTGTTGGAAACATAAACACGCTCTGGTTAACGGTCATGTCAAATTAATGTATATTCCTATAAACAATTTTTAAAATAAAATGTTTTAAATGCCAAAATATAATACTTTATTGGAATTCATTAAATATAAATTTAAATGTAAAAAGAATTTTAAATTTTTTTTAAGATAATCAGAAAGATTTTTAAATTAAGAACATTCAAAAGAGAAAGTAGATTTTAGATCATGTCAAATAATTGATATATTGTTATTATTATATTCTTATATTATATTATATATATATATATAATAATCAATTTAATATTGATATATTGTTATTATTATATTCTTATATTATATATATATATATATATATATATATAATAATGAATTTAATAAAAGTTTTGAATATTGAAAAGATAGTTTTTAATAATTTCATATCATTTCCTTGAATTTCTTTTTTCTCTTCGATTGTTAACAATGGAGGTATATTTAATAGTATGTAGAAGAAATATTAGAGGAGAATTTTACGACCATCCATATCGAAAATGAGATATTAATTATTCTTGTTTCCTATTTTTGTTTCATTCTATTATTTTTTATAAAAAATAACTTTTCGCAATATATTTTTTATTCAAAAATTTGGACTTCAAACCTAAAGCATAAAGAAACTAACAAATAAATGAAGAATTATAACTTTAACCAATAAATACTATATGGCATAGATACGGGAGAAATCTTGTATGTGGGTCAAATGTAGCTACGTTCAAATTCAAGCAACACTTAAGTAGTTCTCAAAAATAATAATTTTCTTGACATACAGAAATGACATAAAAAATTTAAAATTTATTTTCATGATCTTTTTATGCATTTCCCTCCTAGAACTCCATCTAACTAATTTTTCATTGATTTTAGTTTTTTTTCTAGAAAACAAAAGTCAACAGAAATCCCAAAAGAAATTAGAGTTAAAATTTCAATCATCAACCTAACATAAAAGCAAAAGACATAAATTTAACTAAAAGTGGAAATTTTAACACAGTCTTATGACACATAGCATTATGGTGTCTAAAATATAAGAAAATAATGACCTTTGGATATTACCTAAATACCCTAACTTAAACGATTGACAACTGTCCAATTTTTAGGTTTTTTGGTAACTTTCCATTCTTTTAAGTATGACCCGTGATCTGTTATTGCCATTTCACTATTGGACATATATTTCGTTTAATTGTTTGCCCATAAATGTAATGTCCACTTTCCCGCATGTTTGAGTATTGATTGGAGGGATTACTGTGCATGATTTGATTAATGTTGTATGCATTAATGGTAAGAGCTCAGTTAATTTGGGATTATTCCATGTTCTGTATTTTAAATATGGTTTTAGTGGAATGCTTTCATTCTTTTGCATTTCTTCTTCTCCATCTCCCAATTTCTTAAGGTATTCCATTTCTTTGCATTTTGTGTTTCAGTATTTGGTGTTTGTGTTTTCTGAGTTTCGTTCGTTGGTCTGATTTAATTGGTATTCTAAAATATATGGTTCGATTCTTCTCCATTTCTTTTTCTTCGATCTCCCAATTTCTGAACCTATACCATTTCTTTTGTTTTTGTGTTTGAGTTTTTGTTGTTTGTGTTTTCTGAGTTTCATTCGTAGGTTTTATTTAATCTGTATTCTGAAATATATGTATTCTATATTTTTGAGTTTGATGAGTTATGGCCTTTGTTTTTTTTCGTTTAATATTCGTTGTTAGGTTTTTTCAATTTTGGACGTTGGTGTTATTTATGTTGGTTGTCTTTTTACTTGGTGCAGTTTGTGATTTTTGAGTTTCGTTCGTTGTTTTTTGTTGCTTGATTTTTTGTATGTTTTATTAGGTATGTATTCCGTGTTTTTGAGTTTGATGACTTATGACATTCATTTTGTTCTTTCCGTTTAAGAATTGTTGTTAGTTTTTTTTTTCAGTTTTTGATGTTTGTGTTATTTGCATTGGTTGTCTTTTTACTTGGTGTAGGTTGTGTTTGTTTTCTTCAAATGGTGAGAAAATTTGATATGATCAAAGATATTGATGACAAGAAAGAAACATTGAAGCTTGTTATTAAAGTCCAAGACTTGTGGTTTGTTCAAAATCGGGATAGTAGTCGTCATATGAAGTTGATTCTTTTGGATCAAAAAGTAAAGAAATTATATTGCTGTTTTATTTTTTATCTGGTGTTATTTTTATGCTTTTTGTTATTTTTTCAGGTCATATGATTCCTGCAATGGTAAAAAAGGAAGATTTAGGTTTGTGGGAAGAAAAGTTGGTAGAGGTCAACCGTATATAATGCATAATTTTAAAATATTGAAGAATCAAGGACAATTTCAAGTATGTGAAGATCCTTACAAATTATTGTTCATTGGTGCAACAACTATAAAAGAACAACCAATTCGTTTGTTGTGGGTTTGATAATGAAAAACATGGAATTAGGTTTGTATTTATATTTTAGATATTGTTGATGTTTACAGGCAATAACATGGTATTAAATAACTGAATTCGTTTGTTGTAGATATAAGTTGGAAATACATGTCACGGATGGAGAGAGTTACACCAATTTTGTTTTATGGGATCAAGACTGCAATAACTTGATTGGTGTATCAGCTGTTGAATTGATGAATAAAATGATTAAGGTGGTATTACTATGTTTGCCAATTACTTTAACTAAGTGGAAGTGTAAAGTTTTTTTTTTATATTTTAGGATGGTGAGGATGATCCCAAATGTTTTCCATAGGATTTAGATGTTTTGCTAGGATGTAATCTTGCTTTTAAGGTTAGAGTTCAACCAAATAACAGATCTTCATCTATCATGAAAGCTTCAAACAATCCTGAAACTATTGCTTCTATTAGAAGTAAACTTGAGACAAAAATGGTAACTCATTTACTTAAGGCTTTTAAGTTGTTATATTGTAGTTAAAACAATTTTATGAATAAGAAATATACTTAATAACATACTTTTTTTATTGTGATTCATATGTAGATTAAAGACACCAGTGGTGAAGATACATGTTATTCCAGTACCGAAGCAAACTCTAAGGGCGGACCCAAAAGAGAGGAGGTCATGTTCTTGATCTTTCTTTAATTGGTTTTCTTTTTCATGGATTTCATGATGTAATAACTTAGATTTAAATGTGCAGGTTATCAAATCTTTTGGCAGAGGTATATTTGAATCTAATAACGAAGCTGAAACAAATTCTCAGACAAAATTGGTAAGATTCATTTAGAATTATGTTAGTAGTTAAATTGTTATTTTAAATTATGTATTAACAACTTTTACTAAAATGATAGGCTAAAGGATCTAGACCCGCAGGTATATGTGGTTCCAGTAACCAATCTAAAACAGTTGGGTTGATTAAAAGTGCACCTCATGGAATAAAGGTATATGTAATATGATCTATTTTGTACTTTGTTAATTCTAAATTTTGACAATGTACTTTTGCCTAAATGACAGCTGAAAGATCGTAGCTCCAAAGATATATATGGTCCCAATACCCAATCTCAAACATTTGGTTTGACATAAGTGGTCCTCATACAAAAAAGGTATCTGTAATTTTAAATATTTTTATACTTCTTTCGTAATACTAAATTTATTGGAAGTTGCTTGGGTGGAATTGACAGATTCAAGAATCAAGTCCCACAGTTATATGTGGTTCCAAAACCAATCTAAATCATCTGGTGGTTCCACAAACAAATCAAAGTTTGGTGGTTCCACTAAAAGTGCACCCCATACAGGAAAGGTATTTAGAATTCAAACTACTTGTATACTTAATTTTTTATACTACTTTTGTGATGAAGTAAGCAATTTATCTTTAAAATCCGTAGATTTAAGAAATCAGTGGCAAGGCAAGTTGTGATGAAAATATGGAAGTTGATATGTGCATGGTAATACACAATATATACTTTTGTTAGTATCGATTCTTTTGTGATTCACAAAATTAATGTCATAAACAAAGTTGTTTCATATGTGCAGTTGACTTTGAGTGGTTCCGCAGATCATGATCCTTATATTGATTTCTGTGTTACCCCTACCAAGGAATTTTTGTTCGACTTTGAAGTTGATTGCGACCATCTGGATGATATACCAAGTGTAGAATTTTCTAGGACCAAAACTAAAAGGCGAATGAAATAGGAGAAGTAGTAGTGTGGACTAGTCATCTTTGTAATTAGTAATATATACATATATATTTTGAAGTTGTAGTGCTCAAAGTTGGTGATGGTTTGTTGTATTTTGGAATCTATAACCATATTAATGGTTTTGTGGTATATTTGGATTCAGATGCAGTTGGGTTATCTTGCATAGAGAATGGTTGTAATTTTTGATCCACCAACTATGTTTACGAAACATTACATTATGAAATATTATTAGTTAAATGTAATTATTTATTAATATGTATATTTGTTCTTTAATTGCCCATAAAAATTCTAACTACATATACATTTTAACTGTTATTTTTGGAAATGTGTTGAAGTTATTTTGTGCTACATTAAATTTCATACTATATGAACTTAAGCGTTTAAGTGTGTATATATAAGATTGGATTGTTGGTGTAGAAGGTCGAACTATGGTTACAATATCATTGTTAATACTTTTTACTCTAATATAAGCATAAACAACATTATGTATTAGTGATACAAGGAGAATTAATGATAAATAATAATTAACAATAATATATATATATATATATATATATATATATAAATGATTCATTGTGGAGACAAAATAAACGATGAAACACAAGGACTATACTTTTATCTCCATTACATAGATAAACATGGATAATTCCTTATCTATACCAACTTTGATTATGGTTCATTCCTTTAATGGTTCTGCTTGCAGAAATCTTTTCACCCACTACTTAAGTAGCATTTTTTGTTCCTTTTTCCAAACTGTCGAATTGTACAAGGCCAGCAATCACCTTCAGCATTGACCAATAAATAGGGTGTCCTCTATTAGTAATTTTGGGTCATGCATATATATGACACATAATTAAATGTGTTAGGGCCATTATTTATTAAGCCAAATAATAAAGTGATCTGACTAAATTAAAGTTTTGGCTAAAGGTATATGTCATCAAAATAAATATTGTGTAAAGACCATAAAGTAATTTCTAATTTGATGAGGGGCCAAATTAGAAATACTAAAACTTAAGTAATTAACATTTTATAAATGGTCGTGGTCCCCTTTTGAGAGCACACTGAGTCATAACGTACTTTTCAAGTTCCTGTTCCTTTCTCTCTATCCCCATCAAGAGAGAAAACTAAAGGGAAATAAAGGTGTTCTATAGGAGGAAGATCACTGGATCAGTAGTGCTCTAAAGAATGGAACATCATTAGAATCAATATTAGGATCATATTTTGCGTATATGCTAACATTCCATTTACAACCAATGGGTTTCACACCTTCTGGTAATGGGACAAGTTCCCAAACCTTATTGTCTTGCATGGATTTATACTCTTCACTCATTGCTTCAATCCATTTTTCTGAATTAGGATCCTGTATGGCTTGACGGACGATGATTAGGTCATCTTCCATCACACCATTGTTAGGATCTTCATTTTCTTGGAGAAATACAAGATAATCATCTGAAATGGCACTTCTCCTTTCTCTCATAGATCTCCGCAAAGGTGTTGGCTCATGAAGCATAGGTTGTTGAGGATCTTAAGTTTATTCTTCACGAACAACCAAATCATCTTGAGTACGTGGTTCATCAGCAATGTTTTGTGAAGGTTCTAAACTTACATCATCAAAAGTAACTATTTGAATCAGTTCTGGAATTTTTACCGATTCTTCCTCCAAAACAAATTTTCTAATCTTATTCTTCCCCCCAAACTCAATATCCTCAAAGAATGTAGCAGTCTCTGTCTCAAAAATTGTCTTTAATATGGGATCATAAAATTTATATCCCGTGGATCTCTCAGAATAACCAATGAAGTAACTACTTACTATTCGGGAGTACAATTTCTTTTCATTTGGCTTATAAGGCCTTGCCTCAGTTGGGCAACCCCACACATGGAAATGCTTTAGACTAGGCTTTCGCCCAATCCAAAGTTCATAAGGTGTTTTGGTAGCTGCTTTAGTTGGTACTCTGTTTAGAATATAAGTTGTCGTCTTTAGTGCCTCTCCCCAAAGTGACTCTGGTAAGGTGGAATGACAAATCATACTCCTTACCATATCCTTAAAAGTCTGGTTTCGTCTCTCAGCTACACCATTCATACTGGGTGATCCCGACATGGTGTACTGTGGGACAATTCCACACTCCTCTAGGTACCTGGCAAAAGGTCATGGATGTTGTTCACCTGATCCATCATATCTGCCATAGTACTCACCACCACGGTCAGATCTAACAGACTTAATTCTTTTATTGAGTTGATTTTCAACTTCAACTTTAAAAGATTTGAACACATCCAAAGACTGTGACTTTTCATGTATAAGAAATAAGTATGCATATCTTAGTAATCGTCTATGAATGATATAAGGTATTGTTGACCATTCCAAGAAGGTGTAGGAAATGGCCCACAAATATCCGTATGAATCAACTCTAAGATGTCTGAAGCTCTATATGCACATAATCTCTTCGCTTTGGTATGTTTACCTTTAATGCATTTAACAGAAACATCAAAGTTTGTGAAGTCAATGGACTCTAAGACTCCATTTGACACAAGTCGTTCAACTCTATTTTTAGAGATATGACCTAAGCGCTTGTGCCATAATGCTCCTGATTGAGTATTGTCAATTTTACGTTTAGTACCATGAGATTCTGTATTGAGGGTTTCATTATAGGTGGTCACAATATCAAGCAAATATAGATTATCATAAGCCAAAAGTGAA
>Ga0099822_1011514_pt1 | contig 10763 bp, 6 predicted proteins | sample CowpeawhiteBW_FD_76839 | JGI IMG/M metagenome (GOLD analysis project Ga0099822, IMG submission 76839) | Root nodule microbial communities of legume samples collected from California USA - Cow pea white BW | ecosystem: Host-associated > Plants > Roots > Nodule | place: USA: California | collected... | reverse complement strand
TTAATTTTTTTATATTTTTTTATTATTTTATATATATATATATATATATATATATATATATATATATATATATATATATATATATATATATATATATATATATATATATATTCATTGAAATGATGTCAAACAAGAAGAATTTAAAAAATCATAACTACATTCATCAATATCAATCAATTATAATAATATTAAATATTTATAATTTCTTTATTGAAAAGTGTTGGAACACGCTAATGCACATAAGAATTGCTTTAAATATAGAAAACTTAATTTTGAGTAAGAAGGAAATTACAATAAGTTATAATTTAGGCACTAAAAATAAATGTAAATGAAGTCCTTATGTAATTTATTGTTTTTATTTGAAATTTAAGGACACTTTTTTATATAGTTTATTGTTTTTGTAAGAGAATTGTATATTTTATATAATTTGTTTATTATCGTTAAAATTAGACAAAAAATTAAGAATTCATGAGAGAGAAAAATATGTAGAGAGCTTGTGATATAAGTGTTTTAAGAGGGATATAATTCAAAACTATATGATATTAAATTACAAAGATGTGGGATAAAATTAAAAAGAAAATACAATTTTGATACTTATAAATATTTGAGTTATAGAGCTTAAACTTTTTTTCAAATAATTATTTTTTATTTTAGGATGTAAAAATCCCTTTAAATAAATGGAATGTATCTTAATTTTAGTATATTAAGTTATATTAAACATTCATTTACACTTAGGAAGAAAAAAATTATCGAATGAATAATATTGTGATTTTATATATTTTTATTTATATTAGTTTCTTAGAAATATTTTCACTTTTAAAAATATTTTTCAATTTTGAAAATTAGTTTTTATTTTAATTTAGAAAATCAAGATTAAGATATTATAAATATTTATATTTTATATTTTGTTATATATATATATATATATATATATATATTATACAAATAATATAAGATAACAATTTTTTTTTAATATATCTTATATTTTTCTTATTTTTCAGATTCCTAAAATTCTCAACATCCATAATATTTTATTATGTAATTATATTATCTTAATATTTTATATTATTATATAATTTTTAAAATTTTATAAGTTCGTATTAAATTTTTAAAATCAAAATGCAAACTTAAATAAATATTTACTATATATGTATTTGTGTATTAAAGTTTACTTTTATTAGATATTAAATTTATTGATATTTTAAGTAAGATTATTATATAATTTTAAAAGAGATCAAAATAAAAAAGCAATTGTTAATGAAAATTATTTTGGTAGAAAATATTCTTAAAATATACAGTAACTATTGTTATATTTTATTTGCAAAACATAGTTAATAGTAAACTACCTATGTTATATTTTAAATTAAGAAAGTAATTATATTTTTAAAATGTATTTTATTTTAATTTTAATATCATAATTAATTATACTATAGATAATATGTTGCATTTATTTTAAGAAAAAAATAATAATGTTCTTTCTTGTATTTACATTTTTTATTGGCGATATTTTATTATTATTTAGTTAGTTTGAATTTACTACTATTTTAACGTCTTGTCATAAATACAGACTAAGGTGTTGTCATTAATACAAATTATTGTATTCTTTTATGTGTTTGAATTTGGTTTTATTTTCATCATTAGATATGACTCTAATAATCTTGTAAATAATTTGTGGACATAGTATATTATATTGTAAATCGAGTGTAATAAAATTTATAAATTAGAGAAAATATTTTTTTGTGACTACAAGCATATTATAAAGTATTATGTTACTTTGTGTAATACGAATTTAACTTATAAAAAATTATTTTTGAATATGTTTGAATCTAAATAGGATAGTTTAAATTATGTTTTATATTTAGGTTAAATATGTTTGAGTTTTTAAAATTTGTAAAATTAAATTTGTTCTTTATTTAAAATTTTGATATATTATAATCTTCAAATTTTAATATTAATAAATATATTTTTTTAATTTAATTAGATTATTTTGTCTTTTAATATGTTAAACATGTTTATTAATATAAAAACAGAAATAATTATGTTAAAATTTTGTACAAAAGCAGATTTTAATTTTAAGGTTTTAGAACTAAAAATATATTTAATTATTTATATATTGATAATATTTTATTTAAATTTTGATATTTGTTTTGATATTAATTCCGTAAGAAATAATTCAGACTTAAAGTTTTTATAAAGAAAAACATACGATTTAATTAATAAAAATAAACAAATATTACAATTTTCATTATCTTCCCGATTCTATTAATGCTTGAATACTAAATTTTACAATTTCTATTTAGAAAAAACACGTTTAAAATTTAGGAAATTTTAATATTTTTATTTAAATAAAATATTTCAGATATCTCCAAATGAAAAAAATTACTTAAATGACAAATAAATGTTACTAATTAAAAAATGACAACATTAATGATATTCTCTCTTATTTTTTAATTAATGTTTGTCAAAATAAATCAACTCATTTGAAAAACATTTTTTTATGTCAATCGATATTATTTTTAATCATTTTTATGGTGATGATGCTTGGGGAGGGTTTTAACATTTAAACGAGTATCGAATAAAAAATCCTCTCAATATACAGTGGTAAAAAAAATACTAATTAATAGAATAACACACGCGTTCATACATTTTCTTAAATAATTGATTTATTTAAGCAAGAACTGATTATATTTGACGATAAAAACTTTACATTTGCAAATAATAAATTAAATCGCGTGCATTAACAATCAATTATATTCTTTTAAAATGACTGATAGATTACTTGAGCAATGATAATAAATTATAGTCAATAGTAATGTATTATTTTTGTTATTATTTTTGTTAGTGACCCCAAACTCTTCTAAAGAGATTTTTTTTTTCTCATTCATCAATACATTTTATCATTTTTGAAGTAGAGTTTTGTACTTTACTCAAGATTTTGAATGTGTTAGATTGAAAACATGGCTTTCATTTTCTTCCTCCTCCATAGATGCACCCCTTTCCTTATTATTCTTCCTCCACCATCACCACCATTGACATTCTCTTTCTCTTCACCCACCTCTCAATGTTCCTTCTTTCATCTTTACCAATCTCCTTTCTTCTTCCTCCACCTACGAATAATAATGTGGGGTGATCCATGGAGGTCGTTCCATAAGTCCACAACAAAAAAATGTGGAAGGTCAACTATTGTAACTTTTTGATCCGCTTAAACCCACTCTACATAACTTGCAACACGCGCAAGTCAATAGTGGGCTGACTCACATTTGACTTTCATAGCTCGCGTCAACTTAAATTATTAAAATATAGCAGCATTCGCACAACATGTCGTGTGTGTTTCTTATAAACAACATGCTCATTCACGTTTCTTTCTCTGGTCTATCTAAAAGTATCTTACACGGGTCGCAGATCGGTCTACAAACCTATGAGCCGAACTTCATGTAGGACGAGTAAGCCCGACCTACTTTTTGTGGGCCAAATGCAGGACAAGTCAAAACATAGTGGGACGTTCTGCATAGCCATCATTCCTCCATCTTCACTTCCAGTATCTTCCTTTCTTCTTTCAACTCCATCGATGCACTTTCCTCCCCCCACCTCTACCGACCCAATCATCACCTTATTCCTCCACCATCTTTCCCCCAATTTTTCACCTGTTTATCCTACACAAAGACACTATGGATTGCATATTTGAAAATGTAAAATAAAAAATGCATTGTAGAATCCGAAATACATATTTTATATTTTAGATTGTGCGATTCAAAATACATTTTTTATTTTTGCAATCCAAAATATGTAATTTGAAGTGCATTTTTTTTATTCTAAACTATACATTTCAAAAGGTGTCTTAAACCATGTATTTTGAAACTTAAAATAAAGAAATATGGTAAAATTTTATTTTTCAAATGTATGGAATGTTGAAAGTGGAAGCTTATCATCATACCCATGTGGTGTTTTTGACAATGCCTAAGTCAATAATAGTGTCCCAGTTTTGTTACTAGCGGTTACTTAAAATAAATAATTAATGTATAGAATAATGGTGTCTGTCTAGAGTTGACGTAAGTAAAGCTTAAAACTCTTTAAATCAATCAATCTAATTGTTTTAAGCATTAACATAAATGAATAGGACAAATATGAAGTAAGAGAAACTCTCTTATAATGACTTACTTATCTAATCAATTAAGTTGTTTAGTAGAGCATCAATTAATTGGACTCTTTTATATACTCCATAATTGATTGGATTGTTTTTCTAATCAATTAATCTTAGTATCAATGTTTCTTTTTTTAAACCAACATTGATTCACATTTTGAAACACAATTATATTTGAAATTTAAGACAACTGAGAGATTGAGAATGAGTAATTATTGAGTGATTTGATATCACACTGTTGGATTTTGAAACATTCGCCAATAAATATTCAAAATGGATATGATTTTGAGAGTTTTGACTTGACACTACGATTGATTGTAATTTTTCACACCAAAGGTGTATTCGTTTATTTCTTTCTTTTGTGAACTTCATTTCTTTATAGTGTATTCACTATGTAGGCGAATAATTAATTGTAATTGTGTGAAGCATCATAAGTGATGATAGTTATTTATTAGTGTATTGAATTCTTGGTTCATTAGAGTATAGAATTATTTAGGAACACTTATAATTCTCTAAACTCTATCGAAATAGTAAAAATCTTTTAACCTCAAATGGTTTAAAAGAAAATTTGACGAAAATTTAATTTTGAATTGAACTAGTGTAAAATTGTTGTCCTTTTTCATTGTTTTCTTTAGTGGTCTAAAGATAATCCATGAAAACATGCATTTGTCAATTCATTAAAATTCATGTTAAAGACTAATAACAAAAAACTATTTCAAATTTGCTTAAGAGATAAAATTTTTGAAATACTAATTCACCCACTTTTTAATTGTGTATATTGGACATATCATTTTTAATATGGAAGTGTAGTATGAAATTATGAAGGTGAAAAAAAAAATTGTCATTGAAATATTATGTAATTTTTTATATATTTATTATTCATTTTGATGATATTATCTTAAATTCTTGTTGGTCTTTATAATCACTGATAGTTGCAGTTAATTATCCTCATTATCAACCATTTTAAGGAGAGATTTTTAAAATCTCTTTAGATTAATTTTTAAACTTTTTATTTTTTTGTTTTTATTCATTATTTTACATAAATAACAATGGTTGATAAAAAAACAATTCTAATAATTTAGATCACAAAATGAATTTTATAGATATTAATAAAACCCAGTTAATATCAAGAAAATGTAAAATTAAAAAACCTGAATATTCAAATATGAAGAATTTTAAATTTTTAGCTGTTAAAAATAAAATTTAGTATTTTATAAATTTAAATAATTCAATTACTCTTATAAAATTCTATTTTTTTTTCTACATTGTTTTGCACAAACAGCCTATTTTATCATAAAACACTTTAAATTATTTATAAAAATAAATTATTCCCTTAAAATCTCATGTTATTAAGCTTTTGATTATCTGTACTAAGAGATGTAAAAATGCAAACAAACTTTTTTTCACGAGATAGACTTAGGACCTTGGCAATTATTTTTTGTTTCTTATTCACACACTACGGTTCCAATACTCTATAGACTCTTGTATATTACTTTTAAAATTTTTATTATTTTACATTTTTTTTTATAATTGTAACCGTGTCATGTTGTAAGATAATTAGACAGAGTTTAAATCAAACAATCTGAACAATATATTGTAAATTGCAATTCTAACAAATGTGGTTTAGTAAACATTTTATTGATTTGATTGATTTAAACTCAACCATGAAATAAACTTGAATGATTCAATTTAATTTTAAAAATTTAATAAATCGATAAAAAACATTGTACATTGTGAAAGCATCTATACAATAATAAGATTTTGCTAAAGACTAAACTACAAATGTTGGCAGCATGTTTCTATTAGCTTAAATGTTATTTCGAATGCTTTTATATTTTTTATGTTCATTTTATATTACATTTTAAAAGTTGTAATTTGTAATTTATGTTTTAAAATTTTGATTTGAACGTCTTTAATTAACAAGTTCAATAGACTAATATAAGTTGTTGACATTAATCATAAATTTGTCTAGTCAATCCATAAAAGTATTTTCTTGCACAATAAACTCATTATAATTTTTTGTTTCAAAACTCTCTTCAAATTCTATTTATCATAACTAATGAAAACTCATTTTTTATAATAATAAAAAAATTAAATATAAATAGTAAAAAAAATATTTATATATATAAATACTTTTTTATTATTTACATTAACGATTTGACTATTAGGTAGTATAAAATAACATTTTTTATAAAAAAACCGGTATAAAACTCTTAATTATAAATTGTTTTATGAAGCTAAAAATATACTTAAAATTTAGTCATATGTAAATCTGATTTTTAATTGTGAACAGAAGAATCAAATTCCTGTAAAATTATATTTTTTTTCAAAAATTAATTACAAAAACATCTAAAATTAAAAAAAAAGAAAAAAATTGGAATCAAGCTATCCTAAGATCAAATTCCAATTAATTTTCTAATATATATATATATATATATATATATATCATATTTTCACATTGCAAATTCAACTCTTCATAAATGGAATTCTAAAAAATAATTTCCAGACATATTTAAACTGGACAAATAATCTCCACATACTATTTTTTTTTTTGTGCTGGATGGATACATTTGCCTACATACATCAATTTATACATACATAACATTAAAGTAAAGTAGATTAAGACACAAGACTCCTCACTCACTCACCCTCTCCAACACAAGGCAATTACACCACCACACACTGACACTCACACAAACACACTATAAAACCCCAAACCCGAAAGCAGAAACTCTTTCGTCCTTCAACCAACTTCTCTCTCTCTTGGTGGCGGCTCTCAGCTCTCATAACCCCAAACCCTAGCTTTGTTCCATTTCTTAAATCAAAATCATGTACACGTAGTTTCATTTCATCTTTCTACACGTTATTTATTTAATTACGACGAATACACACCATAATTATATTATTACACACGTATAAAATCATAGACAGAGGTTGAGGTTGGAGGAAGAAACGAAAATGGATTTGGTGGAGCAGAAGAGGAAGCAGCGAGAATTTGCGTTAGCGTCTGTGTCTGAGGTTTCTTCCTCTTCTTCGTCTGCTTCGCCGGGGGTTGGTGTGTTTGCTGGTGACCGTCTTCAAATTCGGAACGAATCTAACCATATTCTTCTCAGTGTTCATCTTACAGATTTTCAGGTTGGTTTCTGTTTTGGTTTTTTTGGAATATCCCTAGATTATTTGGTTTGTCGTGTTCGCTTCGTGATGAAGTGTGCGACAAATGGTGTTGTGATAGTGATGTCTCTGTTTTTGTTGCTGTGTATTAAAATGTTGTTGTACGTTGTCGTGGTGTACAGCTATTCAGGTTAGGTCCTATTGAATCAGTTTGCATGGTGGAAGGGTCTGATGACAAACAGGTACACATGTGTAAAACACCTTTTGCTATCTCAGCTGGTGTTGTTTCATCTGGCTTGCACATTATGAGTTTTGTTATTTTTTTTTTTGGTTTAGAAGATTTGAGTTTCAAATAATTGGTATTATGGTAGTACTCCGGTATTCTGTGTTTTTTTGTCATTAATTGTCATCAATAGTGATGTTTATGCTTGTGTTGGGTGAGGTTGGTACGATTGCTTAACTCGCTGATGTACTGTCATGCCATATAGTTATGTATGCCTTTTAACTGTGCTATTTTTGAACCAGACATCTTATTCCAGTGGAGTGGCTATACAGTTTAGAAATGAGGAAGAGAGTGAGGCCTTCCATTGTGTATTCCAACAATGGAAGAAGGATTTCAATGTTCAAGGTGCTGTTTTGGAAATTTGTGTAAACCTTCTTGTAGAATGCTATTTGACAAACTCTGTTGTTGATTTTGATTACCTCGGTCATCTTTGGTTTGCAAAATAATATTTATAAACCAACTGCATTGTTGCTGCTGTTGACAATTGTGTTAATTTAGATGAAAGAATTTCATTATTCAATGTGATTTTAGATTTTCTGAATGGTTAGATGGTTTAATGGATGTTTAAAGAACTTGTAATGGTAGTTTGTAGTATTGAAATGGTACATGAAGTTAATGTGGAGTAGGGGAACTTTGGTTGTTGGATAACTAATGAAAGGGATAGTTTCTTATTGTAATACTTTTTAGTTTTGAATTGGAAGCATTGTTTATGTTGTATAACCTTTAGGTTCTTTCTTTACAGTTAGCATCTTGTTTGTATTTTGTAGTCTTAATTAATTTGTGTAGGTTAAAATATTTGTCATCTTCCACACGAATCTTTATTTTTAACTGCATGCATGCTTACATTAGATATTTATTGGCAATATAGTATAGTTGTGTAATTATATATTTGATTTTTTTAATGCAGCAGGAAATTTACCGAATGGAACTAATGTAATAACTTCTAAAAGCAAGTTTGACGAGAAGATAGAGTCATCTTCTGCAAAAATGTATTTTCATTATTATGGACAACTTCTGCATCAACAAAATATGTTGCAGGACTATGTGAGGACAGGTTACACATAATTATATTCTAGTGATTTTATATTTAGTTATTTTATTTTTTGACTTCTACCTATTTTTTTACAGTATCTGTAATGCTCTTGTTTTTCTTTAGGAACCTATTATGCTGCGGTTATTGAGAATCGCTCAGATTTCATGGGCCGTGTAGTAGTTGATGTTGGTGCTGGTAGTGGAATTTTGTCATTATTTGCTGCCCAGGTAGTTTAACTATCTAAGCTGCAAAGTCTATATGCCATATGAGATTGCTTAAAAATTCTGTGTGACGTTCCTGTCCAATCTTTCTTCCAATTCCAACACTTGGTATGAAGTCCTTATCACTACTCAACATTGGACCATGACTGGTGCAGAGGACTAAAATTAAAAATATCACATGGCCTGACTAGCTGAACCAACAAAGAAACATTTACAAAAGAAATAGAATGTCAAACATTTTATACCTAAAGGGGGAAACACTTGAACTCCACTAAACTTGACCTCTTTTGCAAACAGACTCTCAAAACGTCAATTTTGGTCCTTAATGATACTTGGACTTTACTTACTTTTGGTATATAAACAATTTAATTTCAATTTTATCTCAATTAATCTTCAAAATTTACTATGGATGTCAGATTTCCTATTTCACAGTAACACCATCACTTTGATGTGGCACTCTGTTTAACAGAAGCAATTCTCATGCTTTGATTCTTTTTACTTGTCATGTGACACTATCTTATATGTAATATGCATGTACTATGTTAACTGGCGTAAACATTTTTTTATTTGCTTTCTGGAGCAAGGGAGGCTGATGAACTTCCAGCACATTGATGTGGGACAAGACAAACAAATTTAACCATTTGTATATCCTTAATATATATATATATATATCTATATATATATATATCATTTGAATTCTAATAGGTATAATTTTTTGGCAAAAATTTGTTCCACCTTAGTTTGTAAGTAATATGAATATGAATTACCAAGGCTTGCTTCCGCGAGCACATAATGTTAGAGATTGTAACAAATTAATTACATAATAATCATAAATATTAAATATGTCATTATAATAATTTCTACCCCCTGCAGCAATGAAAAATCAATCAATTACTCCGTAAAGTACTCTGGAATTGCAAATGAGTTTGTAATTAACAATCTGAATGCCAATAGATATTCACCGTGACTTTATAAACTTCTTTAAAATTGTAATTCCTAGATTTCTGCTCAAAGCTCAAAAATAATTACAGTTCCCTGACAATGAAAACGAGTCAATGACTAATTTTGTTAAGTTTTAAGGTTTGGGGTGTGCTTCTTGACCCCACATAATACTTTTTCAAGAAGTGGGTAATTTCTCTTGCTTCAAAAAGAACAATTCTTAACCCTAGACAATTATCCTACAAATGTGTTGGTGGATAACAAAAAGGCTGGTACTATTATTTTCTTTTGTTAGAAATGGTGTGTTTGTTCTGTCTTGTTTCCAGGCTGGTGCAAAGCACGTTTATGCTGTGGAAGCATCTGAAATGGCAGAGTATGCACGGAAACTTATAGCTGGGAACCCAATACTTGGTCAACGAATTACAGTAAGATTTTTCCATAGTTTCCTTTAGTAGTCATTGTTCATTAGTTATCTGATTGTTCAGGGCTATGTGAAGTGATATGTTTACATATAGGTTATTAAAGGCAAAGTTGAGGATGTTGAACTGCCTGAGAGAGCAGATATTCTGATCTCTGAGCCCATGGGTAAGCTTATGTTTTACTTTTGTGAATTAGAGAATGATCTTGATAATCCATCAAAGTAGTCCATAGTGCAGGCAGGGTGCTGCAATAGAGTTGCCCCTTGCTGCTCCTAAGGCATTTGTCACAGAGCACGGGTTGCAAATGCTCCTACATTGTTCCCTTGGTAGACAAGGCTCTATGACCCCCACATGCTCTGTAACCATACGCAGTCTGTCACTGCAACAGCCTTCATGACCTCCCATTCCTCCATCTGCTTTCTCTTTGTCTATTTCATAGATAGGGCCAGCACTAACAAATAGTTGTTGTTTTTTTTTTTTGTTTTTTTTTTTTTTTTTTTTTTTTTTTTTTTTTTTTTTTTTTTTTTTTTTTTTTTTTTTTTTCTTTTTTTTTTTTTTTTTTTTTTTTTTTTTTTTTTTTCCTTTTTTTTTTTTTTTTTTTTTTTATTTTTTTTTA
>Ga0099822_1011506_pt1 | contig 10768 bp, 6 predicted proteins | sample CowpeawhiteBW_FD_76839 | JGI IMG/M metagenome (GOLD analysis project Ga0099822, IMG submission 76839) | Root nodule microbial communities of legume samples collected from California USA - Cow pea white BW | ecosystem: Host-associated > Plants > Roots > Nodule | place: USA: California | collected... | reverse complement strand
TATATATATATATATATATATATATATATATATATATATATGTGTGTGTGTGTGTGTGTGTGTGTGTGTGTGTGTGTGTGTGTGCTATAAAAATATATGGTTATTTTGTTCGCTCACCCTATCTGCTTGTGTGTGGCGATGATCGTATACGTGGTATACGTGAGTAGATGATGTTGCAGGTGGATCTGGTGAGGCTTAGAGCTGGAGCGGGGCTAGACCTGGGAAGAGTTTTTATCAGATTTTTATTATGTCTTGGAATAAATTGTAAACCGTTTCATTGCTAAACTTTGATCTTGTAATGGAGTTTTATACTTATAATTTGAGGTTGCTTTTAATGATTTAATAAGTTTGAAATTTCCCGCATTTTTGGGAAATGGATTTATAATTAATGGGATTTCATTTTCTTATTTTATTTTATTATTTAAACTCATAATATGAGATAGAGATGCTACATTTGTAACTCGTGAGGATAACTACTTTCTTTCTTCGTTTTTGAACAAACAAAGCCCCAGTCATCCAACTTCCTTTTAAGCAAACTAAAGGAAACATCTCCACCAAATCCAAACGTCCTGACCATATAGATTAACATGCTCCAAAATATCAATTTGTACACCTCTCGATAAGACATACAATAATTTCATTTGCCGCCATCTCTTCATATTCCCATAAATATTTTATATTGAATTTAATTATATTAATTTAACCCAAAAAAATTATGTTTGTGATAGAATTTAAATTATCTATTGTAGGTTCAATCAACAATTAAAAACTTAATGACAATATATATAACATTTAATCCTAATGACGTTAAATTTAAATTTATTGACAATTAATAAACTTATAAACCAATAACATTACAAATATAACCAAAATTAAAAAAAACATAATATATAAAAATAATTAATTCTATGTAATTATATCAAAATTATATTTCCTTAATAAATGTAATAATTACATATACTCAAATTAACAAATCAAGTCTTTAAAATGATTTAATTATAAATAATTAATTTATACACAATAACATTAAATAACAATATATAGTAAAAAAAACATAATAATAATTAATTCAACATAATTATATCAATAATATATTTATTAAATTAATGTAATAAGTACATATACTTAAATTAACAATTAAAATTTTTAAAATCATTTATTTATAAATAATTTATTTATACACAATAATATTAAAATTTATTTTCAAAATAACAAAATTAAAAAAAAAAAAAACACAACATGTGCATATGCATGAGTCTCCTACTAGTTAATCTACTATCTACTCTACTACACGGATAAGGAAACAATGTACATTGGAAATTTCTTAAATTACCCCTTTTTATTTTAGTGACAGCTGTCTATTTATTTGGTTTTCCTGTCATTTTAAATTTTTCTTTTCCTTGAATGCCCCATTATCATTTATTTACTTACGTCCAAAGAACAGATGTCGTTGATGGACGGGATTCATACCCACTGCTGCTAATTTGTTTTTACTTTTAGAATTTTGATTTATAATTTCAATTATATAATTATAATTAATATTATTATTTGTAATATTATTATTATAATATATGAATTATGATTTTAACTATATCAAGTATAATTAATATTACAATTACAAATATTTTTATTTTGTATTATTTTTATAATTATTATTATAATAAGTAATTTAATTATTGTTAATATTATTATCAAAATTATTATTATTATTATAATATTTACGATATTATTATAACGGTTGGTGTAGGAAATGGGCTTGCAGTTAAAGTAAATCAATAATTGTTCTGTGAATATACGGGATTTGAGTAAAGTCGACGATTAAAAGAATTTTGATCTGCTTAAGGAAGATACTAACAGAGATGAAATTATATATCAATATCAAAATGGATAACTCCATGGAGCATGATTTTTAATCTCATTATTGATGTTTGTGAAATATATAATAGTGAGGGGTTGTGGGTGTATAGTAATGATATTTCTTTCTTCAATAATGTTAGTTTTGTCGTTGTTATTCTTAAAATGGAGGATTATTTACATTGAGCTTGGATTTAAATAAATATTTTAATGCTAATAGAGTTTCATAGATAATTTATATATTATAACATTATTATAGATTAATAAATAGAATATTTTATTTTAGATTTTTATAATAAATAATTAATTAAATTTATGTATGGTGTAATTTTATATATAAATAGTTAATTTATTTAAGGAATCTTTAAATTATTTTATGTTTTCACAAATTATTTAATTAATTTTTTAATAATATATTCAACATATAAAATACTTGATCGAGACATTGCTTTTTCCATTTTGTTTAGTTTAAGTACTATTTTTCATGTCTTAATATTAGTAAAATTAATAAATCATTTATAAGTTGTTTTGTAATTTAAAAATAATGTAAAATAAAATTATATATTTTTAAATTTTATTATAAATTTTATTTGCGATAAGTTAGCTATAAATTTATGGATTAGCGAGAGAAAAGTTGTGAAAATTAACTATGGATTAGCGAGAGAAACGTTACGACAAATTATCTAAAAATTAACAAGAGAAAAATTGTGACAAATTAGCTACGGATTAACAAGGGATAATTTACGACAGATGAGCTATGGATTAGCGAGAGAAAAGTTGCGATAGATTAGCTACAAATTAGCGAGAGGCAAATTGCGACAAATTACCTACGAATTAGTTATAAATTCTAAAACTTTCACACTTCTTTTTAGCGAGGGATTAAAGACGAATTAGCTACAAAATAGCGAGGAATTTTATCCCTCTTTAATTAGCTACCTGGATTTAGCTACAGAAGATTCCCTAACAATTTCATAGTTAATCTATAGCAAAAGTTGTTAGTGAGAGATTAGCTACGAATTAGCTGTGAATTTTTTCGTAGCTAATATGCAATTTTTTGTAGTATATTTCTTCTTACACTATATTTAGTTATTTTATGAAATAATTTTCTCCATATAAGCCTTAGTTTTTCTTAAAAAGCAAACACAGAAAGAAAGTAATCAAGAGTTCCTCCTAAGGACGGTAAAAATACTCGCGTATTTGGGGATAAAATCCACGACGGGTAGGGATGACAAATAAACTTGTCCTAGTGGATATTGTCCAACCCTTCCCGTTTTGACGAGGAATCTCTGCATTAACTGGGTATAGGTATCAGCATGGGGAATTCCCGACTTTTTAAACTGGATATGAGGATGGGTATGTTGACAAAAGCAGAAGACTAGTTAATGTTGAAGCAAAATTTTGATGATGACAAAGAAACTCAAAAGTCATCTGGAAGATAATCTAAAGCCAAGTGTTCTATGTTTAAAGTTATCTTTTAATTGTCTTAATCTGTTATGAATAGCTTATAATCAATAGCAAAATATTTCTCTGATTCTCTTATTTTTGTAAAAATCACTATGATAATCGATTATCTTAAGCTAAGCTGATTTTTCAGAAACCTACTAGAATAATCAATTATCTGCTCAAACTTTTCTTTTAGAAAACTCACTAAAATAATCGATTATCATAAGTGATAGTGGATTATCCCTAGCAATTTAAACATGACCGTTCAATTTTTTACCTAATTTTTGAAACCTATATTTAAGGAACTACAGTGCTACTTCGAAATTTACCTTTTTGAGAGGTAGAGTCTTAGTGTTGTGTTTGCAAAGAAGTTCTCTGAGAGTTCTTAAAAGTGTTTTGAAAAGTCTAGTGTGGGTAGAGCGATAACTTTTCCTAAGAGGGTTTCTAGGAGATTGAGTGTTGTTGTTGTTGCTAGGAAAGCTAGGTCAAGGTTTTCTGTGTGATTCAGAGAAAGTTACTTTCATCTCTTATCTTCAAGATAGGTGTTTTCTTTTCCCTACTATCTTGATTATTTGATTGTAATATGTTATTATTATTGATTGAGTTAATCTCTTTGTTTAAAGAGATTAACAACTAGACGTATGATCTTTTGATCTGAACCAGTATAAATACTTGTGTTAAATCTTCTTTCCTATCTCTTTATTGTATCTACGATTGCATTTAAAATAACTAATATTAAATTAAACGGTAAAATTTCAGAGAAAATTTTAAAGTATTAATTTTAATATTAAAACCAATTCACTCCCCTCTTGAGTTTTATTCAAACGTTAATCATTTCGCTGCATGATTTCTGCAGAGTATAGGGATGTACATATTTGTCTCGTCCCCGTCCTCATACTTGCCAAAATATCCTTCCCCGTTTAAATTATTAGTCCATTAAGTAAATATATATATATATATATATATATATATATATATTAGTAAACACTTTCTATTTTTTATTTATTCTAATTTGGTTTGACATAAAATTCATTCGCATCTCCAATATATTTTTCATCTTATCTATGTTAATTAAATATTTTTTATGTTTTACATTGAATATTTCTATTTTTTATTTATTTCTTGTATATTTTCCTTTCAATGAGAATGTTTAACACTCTATATTTAAGTGTTAAATAACATAAAACTTTAATTTACTAGGTAATATAAAAAAATTAATCTTCCTTACTCTATTATTATCAATTTTTGTTTCATTTGAAGAACTATTTTGTTTCGCTAAAACAATTTTCGTTATGTCTCAGCCATTGATTATGTTGATATTTGCAAAATTTTCTTAGATCTCTAAAGTATTTTTCATTTTATCATACCCTTAATTATATATTTATTTTCCTTTGTGCGATTTCATTCAATGGTTTCTCAAGTTGTTTTTATGACACACATTCGATAATTTTTTAATATTTTTATAATGTAAAATAATATTTTGATATATTTTATTAATTTTTTTTAACTCATTACCATACTGTAATTTTGTTACTATAATTGTATAAATCAATTTTATTTACTATAATATAAAATTTTAATGTAATTGCCATGAATTTCTTTTTATCACCATCCAACATATATTATAGTTCAAAAGATATAATATATATGCTAAAATTTTATTATTATTATTTTAATATTTATTATTTGCATTATTTTGATATAGTGATGTATTATAACTTTTAGTAATTTATAAACAATAGATTCATTAGAATTTAAAAAATTGAAGGAAACAGACATTTAAAATATAAGTTAATTTGAATATTTGTTTTTCTTTTATATTTAAAAAAAAAATTATCAACACTACTAAAAAAAACTCATATTTCCTACCAATTTTGTTTTGAAATTTTTTTTGTAGGAAATATGTATAAATTTTGTTATGAAAAATATTTGCAGGAAATTGCTGTCAATATTTTTGTAAAATATTTTGTATAAAACATTTTTCACAACAAATTTTATAGAAAATATTTACGAATTTTATAAGTCTGTAGGAAATAATTACCTACGAAAGAATTATTTGCCAATTAAGATTCTTAGAAAAAATAACAGGAAAAAGTCTTTTCTTACACATTTTTTTAACAAATTTACAAGAAAAATCCCATGTAATATGAGAATTTTTAGTAGTGAAACTAGAATTTATCAAGGTTTGCAAATTTAACATATGTTTTGGTTCTCATGAAATTTTATTTGGTATTCTAATTTAAAATCTATACAATTATATAATTTCTTTATAAATATTTTTTATATTGAAGAAACAAACATCCTCTTAATATTGAATATTTGATAATATTATATTTCCTTTGTTGTAATTTTTTATTATTTTATAAAACTTAATTAATTAATATTGAAATAATAAGAAAGCGGATACGGGTATGGTACGAATATATACCTGTTACTTGGTGAGAATGGGTATGAGACAAAATTTTGATACCCGTTGGATTTGGGTATGGGGATGAGGATGAATTTTTTCGATGGGTATGAGTATGTGATAGTGAAACCGTTCCAATCCCACCCACTTGCCATCCCTAGTAGCGGATAGTTAGTACTTGCAGGTAGCGAGTATTTTAATACCCGCTTATAAACGGGTCTGATGTACCTATACCCACGAGTACCCATTACATGTACAAAATTAAAATTAAATTTTTATTTTTATTTTATTAAATTAAATTTTTATTTTATTAGCTTAAATTAAATTAATATTTAATTTATATCATTTTATATTTTATTTTAAATTTTATTTAAAAAACTTATATATATATATATATATATATTTTTTAAATATTCGCGGGCATTCACAATTACCCGTGGGTTTTAAAAAAATTCATAGATATTTTTTAAGTGAGTACCCATCAGATAAACGAAAGACTAACGAGTGAATTTGTTTTTGCAGACTAGGTTATGGATAAACACTATCCATATTTTATCCGACCCGTAATCGTCCCTAATTCTTCCATGTGATTAATCATTTTATCTGAATTAGTAAACTTCTAGAACTATATTAGGTCACATTTAATACAAATTGCCGATAAAAAAAATGAATACAAATAAGTTAGAAGAGTATACGATTAGGAAAAAAATATCTACAAATTATTATTTTGAATTAAATATAGTATCTTGCTCTTCTACCTGAATTTATGTAATATTGAAGTTGTCGGTTCTTAGAGAGAATTAAATGTTATGAAAGGAATAGTTGATATAAACATAAATATTGAACAAGATGGAAACACGAGGAGTATTTACATGATTGACGTATATTGTTATCATAATATCAAATCAAATATAAATATTTGAATAAGAATTTATATAATGACTTATAATTTTTCACTTTACCTGCATATAAAAGCAGCTCAATGGTTCGCAATTGTATAAATAATATCAAAGAGATCGACATTAATTTTAACCACAAATGCCTGTTTGAGGATATATACAATGTGCAAAAAACAAAGTTTAGAAGTCACTAAATCTTGAAATGTCCTTGCATATAAAAAACATTAGGAAAAAAAGAAACTACTAAGAATTTAACTGAGTTCAAAATCTTACATTATTTAGAGAAGAGGTTTGACATGTTTATCAAAAATAAATAATTCTCTTTTACTTGTTTGACTTTTTATTTGTACGAAGCATTTCAATAATTTTAAGAAATTAAAATAATTGTATTTGAAATTTTTTAATCGAATTTCCTTTATTTTTTTAAATAATCTAATTGAATAAACTAAATGCAATATCTTACATTACATTTCAATTTTTCGTTTGGATAAAATAATTGAATTTCTCTTATGACATAAAATTTCACTTTAATAATGTTTATTTTAATATATAAAATTTGGAAATTAAATTTAAAAAATATAACTGTCAATTTAAAATATTTAAATTTGGTCAAATTTCGATCGAGCCGACTCGATTGAATTCAGCCAAATTTTGGTCGGCATAAACTTAATCAAATTTGGCCAAATTTAAGTCGGGGTCGGCTTGACCAAATGCAGCCAAGATCAATTTGGCCAAATTTGGTTGAATTTCAGTCGAATCCAACTCGATCGAATTTGGCCAAATTTCGCTACGCCAACTCCGTCGCATTCAATCAATTTTGACTAGGGATGACTCAGTCAAATTTCAATGAAGTCGACTCGGCTAAATTTCGGTAAAGGTCGACTCGACCAAATTTTAGGCAAGGTCGACTTGACCGATTTCGGCCAAATTTTGGCCATAGCCAACTCGGTCACATTCTGTCAAATTTCGATCGTTGTTGACTCAACCAAATTTTTCCAAATTTTGGTCAAGGTTAACTTGATCAAATTTGGACGAATATAAGACGAGGTCATCTTGCCGAATTTATCTCAAGGTCGATTAGGTCATACTTGGAGAAATTTTTTGTCGAAACAGATTCAGTCAAATTCGGCCAAGGTTGACTCCACCTAATTCAACCACATTTCGGCCAGGATCAACTCGATCAAATTTGGCCAAATTTTGGACATGTCTGACTTGGCGGAATTCGGTCAAATTTTGGCTAGATTCAAGTTCGGTTGCATTTGACCAAGTTTTTGTTAGGGATGACTTTGTTGAATTCGGTCCAATTTCGGATAAGACTGACTCACCCTTATTCGGCTGAATTTCTGTTTGATCAACTCGGTCAAATTTGACTAAATTCAACCGAGTTAGTGTTGGTCGAATTTCTACCTAGACTACTCCAACCGAATTAGGTCAAGTTGGCCTCAAAGAAATTTTGGCAATACTCGGCAAAAACGATCCCAGCTGAATTCAGCCGAGTTAGTACCGGCCAAATTTCGAATGAGTCAACTCTGACCAAATTTGGTCAAGTTGGCCGAATTCGGTCGAGTTGGCGCTAGTACAATATTTGGCCGAACTCAGTCAAATTTGATTGAGTCGATCCCAACCGAAATTTGACCGAATTCGATCCAGTTAGTCTAGACCGAATTCGATCCCGATAGTCTAGACCGAATTGCAACCAAGTTCACACCAACCGAAATTTGATCAAATTCGACTGAGTTAGTCTTGTCTATTGTCGACCAAGTTGACCCGTTCTTTTTTATCTTGAACAATAAGAAATTTCACAAATTATGGAATTTCAATTCTCTTCCTGTTTGAATGAATTTCAAATTCTACTATTTTAGTTATTTGAAATGCCTTATTAAAAATTTTCAATTTCAATTTCCTTTTAATTTCCTCATAAACAAGTCATTTTACTTTTAAAAAAAATCAAAGTTAGAATAAACATTTCTTGAAGAACCCTTATTTCATTTTCTTGATTATTATTCTTATCTTTATCTTTACGGTGTGACATTTCAATATATACATACTTGTGTGAAGATTTAATTTTTTTTTATATAGTATGCGATCATTATAATATATATATATATATATATATATATATATATATATATATATATATATATATATTTCTTTTTATTCTAAACTCATGGAACAAAGTTTTTTTATTCAACACATGATTTGACTGTGTTTTTGTTTGGTAGTATCTCTTCCAAAACTTCAAATAATTTAATGAAAATTACTCCATTGATATTCTGTATAAAATTCGCAACTTAAAATAAATGATAACCTTGTGAAACCTGTGCATCCAAGTTACAAAAGGTGTCTTTGAATCAATCTACAATCTACCATATATGAGAGCATGTGCTTTTTCGAAAACTCTTTTTAACTCATCGAGAAAAAACATTTTCCTATTTGATATTTATGCTGATAACAATGAAAGATTTAATTTTTTTTTGAAGTAAAAGTAAATTATTTGGATGAAAAACAGTCGAATCATTTCAATATCTAATTTGAGCCCATTCGACTCGAATATAAGTCTAAACTAACTTGATCTTTGATTAAAATTCAAGAGTTGGTTAAACCAGAACTAATGTTTGATCTAACTGAACCTAAGTCAAAAATTTAGAATTTTGACATGAGTCACCGATCGAGGTTTCTGAAGGTATAATTTTTTAAGATAAAAAATATTATTATATTATATGTATTTGTTGTATTTTTCCATTCACACCATTAATGCTATGGTAATGAAATCTTTCTCTTTCATTGTTATCAGATCGATTTTGTTTTTAAATCCCAAAAGTGTTCAACTTCCTCATAGTACTTTTCAGACCCGCTACTTGAATTTATCTAATTTATTTTTCAAATACCGTATTGAAAGGCATCTTATATCATGAATGTCACTCTTGTTTTAAAAATGGTCACATTTTCTTTTCCGTAAAAAAAGAAAGCATTTTCTACCAATACACATTAAAAAAAAGTTTCATTCATCTTTTTTCTCAAAACTTCAGTAACCTTTCGGCTACATATGCCAAATAAACCTATTTCGGGAGTATTATTTGAACCTGTTTCCATTTTTACGAAAAATCTCCGTATTGATTAGGTATGGAAAATCTTATACTTTTTCAATTGGATATGAGCATAGGTATGAAGATGTACATATCCCACCATAGTACCCGTCCCTGCAATATCTTCGTTCCCGTTTAATTATTTGGTTTGTCATGAAACTTATTCGCATCTCTAATATATTTTTTCATCTTATCATAACTTTTATGTAATTATGTTAAAATGATGTATGTCAATTAAAAAAAATTTATATCTCACATTTGAATATTTATATTATTTTTTTATATTTATATTTATTGTATATTTTACTCTCTCAATTTAAGTATTTAATAGCATAAACCTTTCATTTACTAGGTATCATAAAAAAAAAAATCTTTACTTGTTATTATTAATGTTTTTTTCATTTGAAGAAATTTTTGTTTCGCTAAAATAATTTTTGTTATTTCTCAACCATTGAATATATATTGATATTTGAAAAGTTTTCTTAGATCTCTAAGATATTTTAGATATTTTTCATCTTATCATACCATTGATTATACATTTATTTTCCTTTAAGCAATTTTTTTCAATAGTCTATCAAATTGTTTATAAGACACACATTTATTAATTTATTAATTTTTTAATATTTTTATTTGTTGTTTATTTTCATCATGTAGAATACTATTTCGATATATTTTATCTAATTATTTTATATTTTTTAACTCATTATCTATCATACTGTAATTTTTTCACTATAATTGTATAAATGACATTTATTTACTACAATATAAAATTTAATGTAATTGTCATGAATATTTTTTTTATCATCATCCAACATATATTAGAGTTCAAAAGATACAATATCTATGTTAAAACTTTATTATTATGTTTATTATTTGTTCTTTGCGTCATTTTGATCAAGTGATGTATTATATCTTTTATTAGTGTATAAAAAAGATATTTAATATAATTTAAAAATTTGAAGTAAACAAACATTTAAAATATATTTTAATTTGAATATTTTTTTCCTTTTATATTTTTTTAAAAATATTTTTAAATTTTATCAACTAGGTTTCATTAATGTTTGCAAATTTAATAAATG
>Ga0099822_1011505_pt1 | contig 10770 bp, 6 predicted proteins | sample CowpeawhiteBW_FD_76839 | JGI IMG/M metagenome (GOLD analysis project Ga0099822, IMG submission 76839) | Root nodule microbial communities of legume samples collected from California USA - Cow pea white BW | ecosystem: Host-associated > Plants > Roots > Nodule | place: USA: California | collected... | reverse complement strand
ATTGATTAATTTGTAAATCTATAACAATAATTAATTGATCAATAATCTTTAGATAACCGATGATGAATCTATTTTGAAAAAGCAATGGAATCAATCTATTTTCTTTACTATTGTTTTTATTTCCTTTTATCTTTTAAATTTTATTTCTATCTTTTTTTATCTTAATCCCCTATATTTTTTATTTTATTTGACTAACTCATTGTATAGTTTTATAAGAACTAATTTGTTAAAAATCAATTCCGTGTTCGTTGGGAGACGACTTAGGGTTACTTTACCCTTTCTATTTTGTTAACTACTTTCTTAACAATACTGAAGTTGTTATAGATAAGTAGTATTAATTTGATCGCATCAACGACGACGTTATCAATCATTTTTCTACTCTAGCTTACCCTTTCTACTTGTTATGTTTTCTGTGTGTGTAGTTTTCTCTTTTTGTGATGATCATCAACTTGTTGATGTGAGCAGATGCGAGAACTCCCCGTGGTCATTAGGGTGATGGAGGTTCTGCTGCATAACCTATCTAGACTGGATTCCGCTTATCTGAGTTTTCTTTTAGGGTTATGGCTCATGTATTGTCTTGTCATTGGGCTCTATTTTGAAATACTATTGATCCCTTACTATACTTTGTTACTAACATCATGGTGTGCCCTAGTTTATTCCTGGTTTCTTTTGGGATAACTGTAAGGAGTAGTGTTTATACCCCAAGACCTTGCTTACTATATTATTTTGTGTGACATTTCCTTTAATTAGGGTTATTAATTAAATGGGGTGTTACATTGGGTAAGATAAGATTTGAGTCTCATAATATTCTATTATTGTTTTTGTAAGAAACAAATATATTTTTTCTTTCTTCGTTTGGAAGTTTTCGATATTTCATTTAGAGTATTGTTTCATGTGAATTATCATTTTTTTTCCTTTTCAACAATTCAACAATTTGAGTTTCAAATATAATGCATTGTGGCTTTAATCTTCTAGAGATTCTCTTGCAATTTTTGGTATGCTGAGTCTTTTTGTTTCCCATGATTGGTTAATAAATATATGACAACGTTAACAATCTTCAATAAGAGAATATTTCCTATTATATCTATTCAATCATATGTTCAATCATCTTTGCTATTTTCTTCAATCAAATCTTCAACCAGAATATCTTCAAATAACTTTGAGACTTGCATCGCAATCTTCATAGCATGATGATGTAATAATCTCTTGATTGATTTAATAATCAATTTCAATGTTCAGATTTCTTAGATCAATTCAGGCTTGATCTTTACATCACCTTGTAATTTAATTTTTCTCTTTCACGCTATCTGAACTTGACTCATCTAATGCTTTCCTTTGGTCAACTCGTCTAGTCATTCTTCCATTGGATTCATCTAATGGAAGTATTAGTCCAATAGAGATATTCACATTCAACTTGATATGTTAACTTTGACTCATCTAACACTAATACTTGTCTAGTACCTTTATCTACTTTTGTTGACTAGTTTAAAACTTTGTTTTGACTCATCTACTTCTTTTAGGAGTCTAATGGCTTGCCTCATTATGTTGACTCATCTGGTCAATGATCTTATTATCAGAGTTCAATTGATTCTACATTATTTTAGTCATCTAACACCTTTGTTCTCTTGGGTTGTTGGACACCTTGAGTTGTCTAGTCTAGCTTGTGACTCATCTATTCAACACTTCTAATTGAGCTTGTTTAAGCTTCACTTTCTATGTGTTTGCTTCAAACTTCAAACTTCACCTTTCTTTGTTCTACTTGTGCTTTTTCTTTCACTCATTGAACAAACATTAAATGAACAAAGACAAATATTCACAGTAGAGAACATGGTCATCTAATGAGGGAAATACATTGATGCAATAAGGTCTCAATGGTAGGAAATAACATTCTCATGTTATCTACCTTTTTATTTAAAAGACTTTAAGAATTGGACTAGCTTGGAATTTGTACATGGATTTGCAATTGAAGTAACTAACTTTATAAATATATTCTCTTGCTAATACTTTGATAATCAAATTTTGTTTATACTCTTTTTAATTTCTTTGATATTTCCACTTATTTGCAAAATATAAAATATGTAAACCAAATACTTATATTTTCCAATTTTATTAAATAAAAACTAAAATATCTAAAAGGTAATAATAAAATAACAATAAAAGATAAAAATAAACAAAAAAATAAATAAAGCATGATAATTCCAATTATCAAAATACCCCAAACTTTAAACTTTTTCATGTCCTCATGAAAACTTAAAACTATAAAGTAAGAAAAACTCAGGTCAATCCATCATAATATCATAAGAACAAATTATTTCTCAATCAATCTTAATCATGCAACAAAAGAGATTCACTTGTGGCTTTAAAACTTAAGATAGAATGGCATGATTCTATTAATCACTTCAATCCTAAAATAGTATAAGAGATAATAACTAGACTATTGAATAAAAAAGATAACAAAAAATAATGTTTCACTTGCACACAAGTGTTTATTAATGATCACTCATAATTGTCCATCATCTAATTTACACAATGCACACATTTGGTTAGATCAAAAGGTCTTCAAGAAGTTGTAATAAGTCTTGGCTAGAAGAAATATGGGTGTTCAGGAATTCAAAAACACCATTGAGCCGAAGAAAACAACTAAATATAAATAACTCATGATATCCTAATATTATCTACAAAATAATTTTCCCAAAAATTTTCATATACTTCTCATAACACAACCCTTTTTTTATCACATGGGATCTGTTGTGTTTGCTCTTCTTTCTCTTTTGTTTTTCCTGGGGTATGGTTTTTATAAAAGCCTACTGCAAGCTTATTTAATCTCATACCCAATATGATGTTTATACACTACCACAAACTGATCTGGTCTCATACCTTTATTTTACTCAACATGTACTTGTTCCTTTTGACTAAGGTGCGAGACAAGATATATTTTCTTTAAAGGTTAAGGGTAAAAGAATGAAACAAATAGGCTAAAAAAGGGTAACAATAGACAATTAACATATATTAGGGTTAGAGATTTGGCTAAGTAGCTTAAATAAATCAAACAAATGCCTTTATCCTTTCTAACCAATTATATGATTATATTAACAAGAATAAGGCTAAAATCAATTTCATGGAAATTATTGCTTTCCTTACAACTCTCTAATCTCAAGCTCACAACACTCATGTGCTTTCAACACTTAAACATTTCCATATTGAAATATCAAAAAATCTGGTCATACTCTTACACTGATCAAGGACTAACTAAATATAAACATATCAAACTATCTCACAATCAATGTATGCCACAAGTTATCTCAACTATATGCACAATTATGACACAAGAAAATCATTGTTCAAACATATTCTAACTCAGTTGACCATCCAAACATTCAATTCATATATTTTGAGGATATGATTAGAACAAGTTCAAAGAGAATTTGATAATTAAGCATGTTAAAACAAAAACTAAAAAAAAATTGTTGAGCGAGCATCAATGTGTTTGCTGGATGAGCAGATTTGCCTAGCGAATGAAAATGTGAGGCCAAGTAGTCACTAGGTGAGCAAACTCAACTAGCAAAAGAAAATGTGTGACCATATGGTCGCTAGGCGAGAGGATTCATATAAGACACGAGAAAAATTAGATTTAAGGGAAACACATGGGAAAAATTAATGGCTTGATTAAAATTATTGATTTATTTAATTCAATTAGGTTATTAAAATTACAAAATATGAAATAATTATTATTTGAGTGATTTAAGTTATTGTTGTATTTATAATAATTATTTAAGTGATGTAAGTTATTATTTTATTTATTTTAAATTTTAATATTATATTTAGTGTTGCGGATATGTGTATATAATTAAGTAGTACGTATTATAACATGAGAAAGTGATTCATATGTTGGTTGGAGAGTGAATTTGTGTGTGCAAGTACGTGGGTTCGAATTGGGTTGGCTTCACTTACTCGTCTTAATTATTTTATTCATTATTTAATTAAAGCATGTGCAACTTATGCATTTATATTTTATTGGTGCGTAGTATACTATGAGAAAGCATACAACTTGGTGGTTGATTGTATTTTTGTTCACGTGCAATGCTTAATTTTTACATTTGCTTAAATTTTGCTTTGCAATAACATGGGTACGGTTATATAAATATATGTATCTTTTATTTTTGTTATCTTTTTGAATGGTTATATATATATATATATATATATATATATATATATATATATTCTCTTTGTTATCTGTTCCTACAGAGAACAATTAAGATCGGTTAGACACAAGTATCACCTTACCTATATCCGTTATCTCCTCGGTTGGCTTCTTCCCCTTTGGCATATATCGGCTTGGACCCGGGAGGGGTTACCTGCAGAAGGGACTCCGAAGCTTAAGTTAGCCAAAGCTCTCAAAAAGTCAAATCAGGTGATTAATGGAGTAATGAATGCGTACCTTTAATTCATGGGGTCCATATATATTTATAGATTATTAATTATGTCTGATAATTCCATGGGACGGGCCCTGGCTTGGGCCATAGGTGGGCCTGGGCCTTAGCCCAGGCCCTTAGTTGATTATTACGAGCTTACTAAATTTTATGAGTGCTTTGATTTCATTAAGCATACCAGGGTGGTCGACATAAGTCGATTACCTCTTTGGCGGCTCGTGCCGCTATCGCTAACACGTGCTCTTAGGCTGGTATTTAGTGTCTTAGGCTACCGGTTTAGTCCGGTTAGGATTAGGTCAACCTAGGCCGATTACCTGAATAACTTCGCGTGTAGATAAGGTGGACGTTTATTATTATTACTTGGTCGAATTAGCTAGGTGTGATACATTATCTTTTTGAATTGTTGTATATAAATAATACAATGGTGAAGGAAAAATAAAAATTTAAATTAGAGAATAGTAACAGAAAGATTTTGAGGGAGAGGGGGTTTATAGGTTAAAAGTTAAGGTTTTGGAAAAAAAGAGAGGGAGAGAAACAAGAGTAGAGAAACCGAGAGTTGAAGGCTACGGTAGAGGAAAAGAAGTAACTCAGGTAGAGGAAGTCAACCATGCTTTCTTCTCTTGTTTTCTTATTTTTTGTTTGATGGATGAAACTAGAAAAACATACATATGTAGGGGAAGCTAGATATGGTTTTACTTTCTGTTTTATATGAAGCTGAACTTGTATTCTTCTTTTCACTTTTGTGTTTTGTGGCTTTATGCATGGTTCATTTTATTTATGATATGTATGAACTTTTGAGTAGTGTTGTTATGATTTCTTTATTCTTTTTACGTGCTGTAGTAGGTTCACTTAGGTAGTTTTGTTTCTTTATTTTCTCACACCAAATGTGTACTTGATTTGGTTGTGTAACTTCTATACTCTTAATAACCTACACCACACTCTTCTTCAATCTACGAAAAACCCATGGCCTGCACTAAAAATGGTTAGTTTCACAGTTCTTTTTTTACGGTGCAGCCACACGTTTCTTTTATGGGTTAGTCTTCGTTGGACACATACTCTTCTTTTCCTGGTGGTATAGCTGGGTTCTTTGAAGTTTTCAGCGCAAGCAAATAGGTGCAAGTGTTGTGTTATTTCTCTCGACTTGGAGCCTGGTTCGTGGTAGTTTCATGGTGAGTGCGAGGAAGTCGTGGTTGTTCCATGCTGGTGTAGGGGGTGCATGACTTTTTGTGTTGCTAGTTTTGGGTTGCATGTGTGGGTGGTACCATTTGGGTTCCAAATCGTGTGAGTTTCAGTGGTGCAGTTTTGATACATGAAAATTAAGGTGGTGCCAAGATGGTTCCTGTGAGTGTATCAGGTTTCGCCTGTAGTGGTGATGGTTTGTGACGGTGACTGATTCTGGTCTAGTTTTTGCACGAGAGTGGGTTTCCTCTGTTGGTTTTGTGGTCATGGTTGCAAGTGCATGGAGTTCCATCCATAGGGGTGCGATCTGGACTCGCGAGGGGGCTTTGTGGTGTTATGTTCACGATTCGAACAGGTGTAGGTGGTGTTGTGTTCGATGTTCACGGTGGGTTCTTGCAGCAGTGGCAGATCTGGTGTGCATTGTTCCTCGCGGTTCAAGTGCTGGACTCGAGATGATGAGACACGAGGAGGAACGATGGTGGTCTACGAGCATTATCGGTGGAGGCTTCCCCTTCATCTTACATGGCAGTATCGCGGTGGGTTTTCTCGCTGTGGTGGTTCTTGATGATGGTGGGTTCAAATTGATATCTTGCAGGCTCTGGTTGCATCTATATTGCATTGCGGTGGATATGTGTTCACGGTGGTGGCCCGCACAAGAGGTGGTTTTGCAGCTGGTTCGCCTCAGGGAAGTGGTGATTCAAAATCACGAGACTCGTGGTGATGGTTCTGATCCGAAGTTAGATTCTGCACCTGTGGGGTGCCTGCGACAATGATTGCATCTAGAATGCGACAATGGTTTTGTTAAAGCACAAGTCGCTTCTAGGTTAACCTTTCTTGTACTTCTTTTGATCTATCACTTTCACGTAAATGCCACACACAAATATGCATTCGTTTTTCCGTATGAAGGTGGTAGTGCAGCCCTTGGCTTTTTCATCTTTTGATGGGATAATGTATGATATAAAGGGTAAGTGTAGTGCCTTCTTCAAACTCCTTTTAATCACATGTTGGTGTTCTTGATGACACGTAGTATTTAACTAGGTGGGGACGTAGTGGATGGTTGTTCACTTTTAATTCACGTTTCTTTTTGCAAATTACATGTTGATTGGTTGGTGGAATACCTTAGGTCGTGCTTTTGTTGCTTGTTTTTAACCATTCATACCACATGTAATTATGTTGTGCTCCTTAGAGTTTTGGTGTTGTGTTAGGTCCGGTCCTAGGGAAGAGAAAGTATATAGTATAATACTTTGTCTTCTTTGAATGCATGGGTGGGGTCCACCCGAGGTGATGGGTTGTCTTATTCTCTCATTTGGTGTAACCATGATGCTTGAGTATTTTTCTCTTTGTTTTGGTGCATGCATTTTTCACTTGTGTAGCAAGGGTTTATGTATTTTGGATATAGGATTTGGGTTATGAAACTTTATTTCCCATGCATGATGTGATGGTGTGTATTTTGTTGGCACTAAGTAATTCTTATGTGTTGCACATTGGGAGTGTTTTGTCTTGCTTGAAAGCTCTTGGTGGAATTATGTGTTTTGTGAGGTTTTCAGTCCTAGTAACCTAGTGAAGACTCTTTTGTCTGTGTGAAGCAGTGGAAAAGGGTCCTATTCACCTGTGTGAAGTAGTGGTAGAGGATTGGTTCGAGTGTTGTACCCTCTCGCTTGTGTGAATCAGTGGGGAGGGGAAAGATGTTTCACCTTATTTCGGCTCGTTGTGAGTATAGTGCTCGATGTGTGATGCATCAACACTTCTTCTCATAATTCATTGAGGAATAAGGGAGATAGTCTGGCTGCTATAGTGGGACACATCGAACCATCTGTTCTAGCAAACTAGATGTTGTTATGGGGTGAGAGGCCGCGAAAAACCAAAGTTGGATTATGATTACTATGTTTAAGAGTTCTAAATGAATGTGGTAGTCTGTTGGTTTGATATGGTTGTTTGGATGTTGGAGGTTGTGTGTTCAAAATAAGGTTTGATTGTGATCTTAATGCTTAAGTGTTACTTGAATGAGATGTTGAGTATTATTTGTCATGTTTTATTTACGAAATTTTTTTATATATCATTGTTTATGGTTAGCTTACCCTTATTTGTTTGTTTGTGTTTTTGTTGTATGTGCGATGATCGTATAACGTGTGTGTTATAGGGGGCAAATGATATTATTGATAATCTTTGCATGGAGTAGATTGACGAGAGGCTGGGGTGGACTCGGGAGTTTTTATAATTTATTAGTTGTTTTAAATCAGATACGCAAGACTATGTAATTTTCTTTCGTTCGAAATTATTATTTATATTTTTCTTGATAAATTGACGTTTTGAACTATGTAATCTAAATCAAATTAAAAGTTTTTTTTAGTGCCTTTTCAATAATAATCCTTTTTCCACTAAACGCGATAATTTTCTAACGTTCCATGACATCCCAAAATTGAGGTGTTACAATTCACCCAATGAGTGATGTTGAAAAATATATTTCAAAGGAAAAATTTGTTAAGAATATTGGGTAGCCTCTCAACAAGCACTTGTTTAACATCTTTTAGCTTGACACCTAATATTCATTGTGACGTTTTTATTTTTCTTTTTAGTTTGTCGCTTGTTGAACCAATACCATATGCTTATTTTTGTCTAATCTTCATTTTCGTCAATACCTTGCACTCATAAAAACACAAAAGATACTCAAAAAACATCTTATCTCAATTTTTATATAAACAAAAACTTGAGAATTTGAAACAAGTGAAAATATAGAATTAATGAAACAAAATTGAGAAACATACGTACACCAACAAAACAAAAATTCTAATATGCATAATGATTAAACATATTTCCCAAGCAACCTCACTTAGATGTTTACATAATTGCTCAGTACTTTCATTTTTTATGAATACTACTTTTAATGTCCTCTAAGATGTCTCTTGTAATACCTATCTAAGTTTGACATACCTTACCAATCTTTGGAATAAGCATGCATCAAAACTTGCATTAAGAACGAAAACAGTGGGGGCTAAACATACAATCCCATTTCTAGTGAATTGCAATATTTGGATTGATTTGATTAGTTAGGCTATTGAAATCCCATGTCTAGGGCCTTCCAACAACTAGATCATGCTCTAAGGCTTACCCCAAAACAAGAATTAAGCATAAACCAAATTAGTGGAAATCATGAACATCTATATACCAACTGCATAAAGGAAAACACAAGAAAATAAAACACATAAGAAAGTCTAAAAGAGACATAAATGCTCAAATTTCCTTGTGTGTGAACATAAGTCAAGGATAACGATGCCAAAAACATGTTACGAGATTGGAAAGTGTACAAAATAATCCAAGTAATAAAGTGAAAAGTCCAAGTATCATTTCCCAATAAATTTATGCAACACTTGACAACTCTTGCAATTCATAACTCAATTAGACAACAAATTTCACAAAAACAAAAATAAAAATCTTTTTGTATTTTTATCAAGCATATGATGTGCAACAATATATGATAAAAGCTTCATTGGGATTGAGATTCATGATTCAATTCAAAGCAAAAACGCCAAACAATATTCTTCTAATTCATTCTCTCGCATTAACACCTTTTTAACAAGCCTTAATGTTTTATCGACAAGTCTAAACTTGAATAATAAAACCCTATGTCTAGCATTTTTTAATCCATTAATGGTCAATATTCTTATGTTATGAATGACTAAATATTCCACATCTATGTCTAGCATGTGAATTCTATTAGTAGTTCTATCCTAATCAGGTTTTCCAAACTTTCTTTCAATCAACAAGTACTCCCACATGTGCAAGAATGATGGAAAAGAATATATTGAAGAGTGGAATTTGTAAGACCCATGAAAATTAATTAATTAATAAATGTGAGTAGTAGGAGCCTTCATGACATTTAATTCTGACATGTATGACGTGGAAAAGTATTAGCTACAGTGGTTGGGAGTACTTAATTGTGTGAGAGGACTTTGGTTCAAGTCTTATGTATGTCAATTGTGTATTATTTAATTTATTATTATTTTTAATAATATGCATGATCATGTTGAGTGATAATGTAATCATAGAATTATATCAACTATCACGAAACATGAATTGGTTGAATGGTTGTGCTTTGATTTGACATTGGAATGGTTATGGGTTTAAACCTTGGTGGAACCAAATTAGGCTTTCTTTTTGTGAATTTTATTTTTGGCATGAAGGTGAAAGGGTAGATGAAACCCTAGATGAATGGGCAGCCAAGCGAGAGCTAGAAAACCATCATAAAACAGTCATTGAATGACCATTAAGCTAAGTAAATGCCAAATTTGGTTTTATGATCATTAACCTTCATTAACCCCTAATTAAGTGACCAATTGAGGAGAAAGAGAGGGTTTTTGGAGCTGCCAAAGGAAAGAGTTGTAAGAGGAGAGTATTACTGAATTTTTGGAGAGGATAACAAGGAGTTGGCAACAAGCTTGGAAGGAGACAAGGGTTGATTGTTTGGTGGTGCACAAGAGCTTGAAAAACATTCCAATGCTTAAGCAACGGAAATTCCAGGTTAGGGGAGTTCCTTCACGTATATACATGCTTTATGATTGTTTTGTATTGTAATGTACGATCATGAGGCCCTGCATAATCCCAAATCGTGGTGTTTTCGAGTTTTTGAAAAAATTCCCAGAAACTGTCGGGCGGCTTTGAATGTGCCGCTAGGCGACGCATGAGTAATAAGTTTTTTTGTGATGAATTGCCTAGCAGTAAGGGTGACTCTGCCAGGCGATGTGAACACTATGCAAAAATGCTATTTTTCGTACTTTTCGCGCAGCAGGAACTGTCGGGCGCAAGTTTTATACAGTCAAGCCCTAAGTTCTTGAATTCTGGGCCCCGGGCACCACAAATTTTTCTAGTTTGCGCAAGTTTTGTAAATCTACGTTTCTCGATTCGTTAACCGACCGATTTAGGTGAAATTTTGACAGGCGATTTATAAGATGTTGTTATTCACTTTAAACGATGGAGATTTGCATTGGATGTCTGCAGCTAGAGATATACATCAGTCATGATTGGTTGTTTTAATTCCCTAATACTATGCCTATTAATGGATGATTAAGTGTGCTTAAGTGGTGGTATGACCTTGATTGGTGAATGTATATATATATATATATATATATATATATATATATATATATATATATATATAATATAT
>Ga0099822_1011502_pt1 | contig 10772 bp, 7 predicted proteins | sample CowpeawhiteBW_FD_76839 | JGI IMG/M metagenome (GOLD analysis project Ga0099822, IMG submission 76839) | Root nodule microbial communities of legume samples collected from California USA - Cow pea white BW | ecosystem: Host-associated > Plants > Roots > Nodule | place: USA: California | collected... | reverse complement strand
TATATATATATATATATATATATATATATATATATATATATATATATATATATATATATATATCTTATAATGTAAAACTATCTATAAAGAAAGTAGAATATTAATTAGTACTATGCAATAAAAATATTATTAACTTCAAGAAAAATGTACTAAAATGATACTATTCTAAGATTTTCACTTAAATTATTAAAACTAATTATGACTCAAGTGAAATTAATTACAAATATAAATTAATAATATGATAATGTCACTCTCACAAAGATATAAGATTGACTTAGTTTATTTTTTCATTTTAGAATCTAAATGTTTATTCGTGTATTATTTGAATGTCCAGTTGGAGTATAGGTGTCAAACTATCACCATATTATTAAAAGTTACACCAAAAGTTTAACATTTTTTCTACATTTCATTCATTACAACGATTGATTTCAAAACAATATCATAGTGTTTTTCTCTTCGATGAGATTTGTTTTCATTCAAAGAAATTTACTTTTTTTTTTTGGTTATTTGGTACATTAATAAAAAAAATTGACAAAATTTGATAAACTACTAAATAAGGTAAAAAAAGTACTATTTTTTATTACTTCTTTTTTATTAAAATATAAAAAATAAAAAATTAATCTACTCTATAATTGAAACTCCTCTTTTTTTTAACTACAATCCAAACATACTATTAGTAATAAATTTTGGAAGGGATGTTAGAAAAAGTTAAATTTTAAATTTTTTGGGTTAAACTTTTCTCATTAACATTTAAAAGATATAAAGTTGACTACATGAGTTTTGAAAAGATGGTAATAGAGGTTGAGAGGTTACCGATTCAATTCTTTTCTACTAACAAATATGAACAATTAACATTATTAATCAAATAAAAAAAAATAATGTTATTCTTACTTTTGTAATGGTTCTAAATAAATTGAAAACATAACAGCAGAGAAAAACTAAGCATTATAATGCACTCGCTAGAGTAAAGTATGTATTCGAATAATACAAATTACTTTAATCAAAATTCTATCAAATTTAATGATAAACTTAATGTCCAAATTAAATATTCAATTACCATTAAATTTAAAGTTCAGTAGCATATAAATACAAAATTAAATATAAATAAAATTGTTAAAATTAATATAAATCACTTGTACATATATATTTTGACACAGTTGACTCACTTGCATTGTTTGTCCTTCATAAAAGAAATCCCAACACGTCTTTATTTAGAATTAAGGTTTTGTTTTCTTTTAGGGAAAGAAATTATGAGTAGCAACTTCACCGGATAATATAGTAAGGAACAAAAAGTGTTCTTAATCTTTAAAAAAAGAGCACAAACAGTTCCTAAAAAAGAATATTTTCTTGTATCAGGTGTGCACGACCTTGGTGTCACTCATCAATGGCACTACTCTTTGGCACGACATTTTTCTCCGCGTTCCAGCTATGTCTGTTTTCTTTCTTTTGCTTTCATGTTCTCAATTCATCACAGAACAAAATTTCAAGTTCTGATCATAAAAATCAAAGTGCAGTGTTTGTTTTACTGATTAAACTCCTTTACTGCATATTGGTTTTCAAATATAACCCTTTACTATTATTATTCATTGATCATGATAACTGTCTAAAGTACTTAAACATCAGATTCAAGAATATTGAACATATAATTAAAACTTGAGTTTGATCTTTATATTAATAATTATAATCCAAAAGGACAGCTAATGTTGTCAAACTTATTTATGAGGAGTTTTGACAATCTTAAAAAATAACAATTTCAAAAACAAAATCCTAAGGAAAGGTCAAATATTTCTCAGAGAATGTGACATTGCTACTGCTATATAAAGACATCAAGAACAAGGAGACAATGCATTGGAGTTTTCACTTCTAAACATCAAACTTTTTCATGTCTGTTAACATGGCACAATTTGAAAGATTGTTGGTAGTTTTGTTCTTCTCTGCGGTGGCTTCTAGCATAGTCATGGTGGATGCCACCTTCTCCAAAAGCATGTACATCACTTGGGGTTATCAACATGCATCAATGCAGGGTGAAGATCTTCAACTTGTGTTGGATCAAACCTCAGGTGAAAAACTCATGCAGTAGTTTTGCACAAGATTAATAACCAATATAAACAACGTTAAAAGAAGTTAATTACTCTATATATGTTATCATCTTAATCTGAAATATTTGGTTTTGCATTTGAATTTCAGGATCTGCAGCTCAAACAAAGAAAGCTTTCTTATTTGGAAGTATTGAATCACGAATCAAGTTGGTTCCTGGTAATTCTGCAGGAACAGTTACTGCATACTATGTAAGTTCAATGGTGCAGTAGTTGGATTTCAAATCAGTTAACTTAATCAAATTGCAGTGTTGTTGACCAAATACGTCATCCATAAAATTTGTGCAGCTTTCATCTACAGGAAGCCAACATGATGAGATAGATTTTGAGTTCTTAGGCAACGTTTCAGGACAACCATACATTGTTCATACAAACATATACACATTAGGAAATGGAAGCAGAGAACAACAATTCTACCTCTGGTTTGACCCTACTGCTGATTTTCACAATTACACCATTCACTGGAACCCACTTGAAGTTGTGTAAGTTGATAAACTGTTAAAAACTCTCACAGCACTGAGTTAATTACATCATTTACTCTGTTTTTACCTTTTATTTCTATCACACTCAATAGTCTCATATCGTTTAGAATTCATGGTACGGTTTAAATACCTTTTTTTTCTCCCACTCTGTTGGAAGTCTCACATCAACTAGAGATAAGATCAATTCACAATATATAAGTGGGTGCAATCGTCACCTCAAACTGGTTTTGTAGGGTTAATTTAGGTTTAAAGCTCACTTCTAACATGGTATCAGAACCAAGTTAGAGCTTATCTTAACGAATTTTCTTGAACATTCTATTCCACTCGATATCGAGTTGTGAGGTTGAGTTAGGTTTAAAAACCTACTTCTAACACACTCTCCGATACACCGTGATGGAGCACATGCTCCAAAACGACCAGTATCTTGAATGCAGGCTGATTCAGAGTGATTCTATCATCAAAGATAAACAAAATGCATGAGTATTCACTTTTATGAGTTCATGACATGATCTATGTTATTTTGTTGCTTCCTCAGGTGGTACATTGATAGTATACCAATTAGGGTGTACCGCAACTATGAAAATGAGGGCATTGCTTTCCCAAACAGGCAAGGAATGAAGGTTTATACCAGCCTGTGGAATGCAGATGATTGGGCAACAAGAGGTGGACTTGTTAAGACAAATTGGAGTGGTGCACCATTCATAGCTAGATTGAATAATTTTAGAGCAAGGGCTTGCAAGTGGAATGGAGCAATCAGCATCAACCAGTGTTCTTCAAATATCCCTGCCAATTGGTGGACTTCTCCCACATACAAGCAACTGAGTTATGCTCAACTGGGTCAGCTGAATTGGGTCAGAAACAATCACATGATCTATGATTATTGCAGAGACACCAAAAGATTCAATGCACAGATGCCTCCTGAATGCTTCAAGTCACAATTCTAAACACCAGAAAGACTTGCAAGATGAAAAATGCTTTTTTTTTTTTCATTCAATTATTGCTTTTGTTTTTGTTCCATTTGTTTGTGTTTCTTCAATCTCTGTGATTCCTTTCTTGTACGCCAAATTCCATTCTGGATTTTGTATTTCAAATCAGCATCATATTCATTCCATGCCATTGGTAAATTAGCCACACACCAATATTATCTGTAATAAAGAGTACATTATGAATTGACCACTGTCTAGAAGAAATTTGTATCGATGCCAATGATTTTACTGATACATTTATCTAAAAGCATACTAGGTTGAAGATCATGTCTATAGAGGCTTTCATTATCATAGTATAATAATATATAAGTATGATGATGTTACACTTCATAATTGTGTGATTGTCTTTAAATAATCACAAACTCAAATCAGAATAACCTACCTATAAAAACATGCAACCAAAAAAGTTTTGCAGCAAAACAAAATCCGGATTCGATTAGATTTTTTTATGTTGTTCCTCTAATGTCTCTTCATAATATATCGATTATTATTAATTTTGATATTTTAAAATATATTAAAAAAATATTTAAAATATAAATATAGTATACTTTTAATATTCAACAAAAAATAATAAAAAAAAAACAATAAAAAATCTAGACTCAACACATTCACACCTCAGGACAATAAAGCAGGGATATCAAAACCTAGGATTCTTCTTGGTTTACTTCCGAAATTAAATTTCAAAAACAAAATTAAAAAAAATAAGTCTAACATAATCTTGGAAAACTTCATTTATTTAATAAAATAAAGTTGTTTAAAGGAAAATTAGAACAAGTAACAGTATGCAAATAAATATGCGTACTCTCTGCAAAAAGAATAATGTACTCTCCGCAAAAAGAATAATTCTTGCTCTGATTTCTAGAACTAATTAACTTGTTGGAGTTATGAGAAAAGAAACTACAAAGATGTGCCAATTTTAAGGAAAAAAAAAACAAGAAAAATTACAAATAAAACTGTAAGCAAAATAGTCATCGTTTAATCAACTATATTTTAATATGTCATTTTTATTTTTAAATGAATTTTTACCTTTTTGAAAAACTATTGATAGTTAGAAATACAAACTAACTTAACCTTTTACTGAACATGTAAATTTTATAATTACGGTTAATAAATATTATGAGAATTTAATTTAGTTATGGTTACATACTAGCATCTATACCCGTGCAACCACTAACACAGGATTTTAAAAGTTTAAAATTATAATACATTTATTAAATTAATTTAAAATTATAAAAAGATAATTAAATTTAATATAATTATTTTATTTTATAAAATTAAATAATAATTTTTTATGATTTTATGGTAAAAATATATTTAAGTTATTTATATATATTCTTAACAAAATATTATTGAGAATTTAATTTAGTTATGGTTACATATTTTATTTTGATTTTATATGTTTTTAAAGTTTACAAAATTAAGAAATTTAGAATTTTAATTAAGTGTCTTGGATTTAAAAATATGGGTAGAGGAAATGAGAAGGAAACAGGATGAAGAGGTGAAAAGACAAAAATACCCTGTAGTGCGTATTTGTTTGTTGTGTTCTCCACCAGTGATTTTGTTTGGTTTGGTTTTGGGTGTTGTTGCTTTGGGATCGAAGCGTGCGTTTGTTTGTATTGTTGTAGCGCAGCGGTCGATAGGGTTAAGGCCATGGAGCGCATCATCGGCGCCAAGTACAAGCTAGGTCGCAAGATCGGAAGCGGATCCTTCGGCGAAATCTACCTCGGTTTCTCTCTCACTCGATTTTTAATCACGAATCTCGTTTCCTAATTATTATTGTTACAATTGTTGTTGTGCATGATGTTAATGTTATTGCGTTCTGATTGCGATTCAATTCAATTACGCAGCGACGCATATTGATACCTTCGAAATTGTCGCGGTCAAGATCGTACGCTTTCTATTCCTGCGCTTTTGTTTAATTTGAAGTCCTGCTGTTTCAGCTCAGTTTTCTTGTTATTGGATGCGTTATTTCGTGGTCGAGGTTTACTTTCGATTTTTTTAAAGTTTTTTTGTTCGGTGTTGCAGGAGAACAGTAAAACGAAGCATCCGCAATTGCTTTACGAGGCCAAGCTCTACAATATTCTACAAGGAGGAAGTATGTTTTTTCTTTATTGGTTTAAGCGATTTGATTTAATTTTTATTGTTAGTATGGTGCATGGGTCTGAGGGGAAGGTTTTACTGTGAGGAAGATAGTGAAGTTTGGAAGTTTTGCATTGTTTTCATCCAGGTGGCATCCCGAGCATAAAATGGTGTGGTGTCGACGGAGAGGATAATGTGCTTGTTATGGATTTGCTGGGACCTAGTCTTGAGGATCTGTTTGTTTACTGTGGAAGAAAGTTCTCCCTCAAAACCGTGTTGATGTTAGCTGATCAAATGGTAACCGGCCATCTCTTTAAATTATTATTGTTGGACATATGGGTTACTATGTCGTATGCTAATTGTCCATGGGTTCAGCTCAAAGGACAGCAAAACCTGATTTTACAGCCTTGTTCTGTTATTTAGTCTCTTAGAAAAAAGAAATTGCCGTCGGTGGCACTGTGTTGTAAATTTGTGTTCGTCGTGATACTAGGTGAGTGAAGTGTGCATTTGATGTTGAATTTGCTTTTCTTTTTTTAATTTCGTGCAGATGACTAGAATTGAATATGTGCATTCTAAAGGATTCCTACACAGGGATATAAAACCTGACAACTTTCTCATGGGACTAGGTCGTAAGGCAAACCAGGTGATTTTCATGTTGTGGTTTTCCTTCATTTGCGGTTGACTTGCACTTTTATTCCTTCAGATATCTGTTGGCATGGCATCAACTGAAAAGTATTCACGTTGTACTTGTCAGGTTTACATAATTGATTTTGGGCTTGCAAAACGATATAGGGACTCCACAACTAATCGTCACATTCCTTACAGGTCACTAACTTTATACTACAATATTTTGTTGAATTAGTTTTCTTTCCTTTTTCTTTAGGGTTTGATGTTTGAGTCATGTAATTTTTATTTTTTCGTCTTGTCTTCCACCTGCATATCCAACTGATTTCTTAATAATTTTTCATGAATAAAACTTAACATTTTTAAGAGTATTTCTTTCTTTGTTTATTCTCTTCTCATCCCTGATAAATATGCCAGAATTAATGCTAGCAAGTTGTACTGAACAGGGAAAACAAAAACTTAACAGGGACTGCACGCTATGCAAGTTGCAATACTCATCTTGGGATTGGTAAGTCGGAAAAGGTTATTTAAGCTCTTCACTGCACGTAAAATGCAAATTTTCCTTATGTTCAATTTGTACTTTATTTTGTAGAGCAAAGTCGACGGGATGATTTGGAGTCACTTGGGTATGTGCTTCTGTATTTTCTCAGAGGAAGGTAGACATTCTTCTCATGATATTTTTCTTCCACAAACATTTATCTATTGAGAGCAATACGATGAAATGTGTTAACTTTAAATAACTTAACTTTTGTGTTTAGCCTTCCTTGGCAAAACCTAAAGGCTGCAACAAAGAAGCAAAAGTATGATAAAATATGTGAGAAGAAAGTAGCAACTCCTATTGAGGTTAGTGTTTGGACATTTTATCTGATGTGAAGTGTTCGATCACGATTCTTATTTGTCTGTTATTTCCCACAGGTTTTATGCAAATCTCATCCCGTAGAGTTTGCTTCATACTTTCATTATTGTCACTCTCTGACCTTTGATCAGCGACCTGATTATGGTTTCTTGAAGCGCCTGTTTCGGGATCTATTTGCTCGTGAAGGTGATTATTTTGATGATTTCTTGAATAATATTGGATCATACTTGCAGGAATGTGTTTATATTCCTTTGGAGTAGCATCTTTAGGCATGGAAGTTATTAATATAACTAGTAAATGAGATTCAACATGTCCTTTAAATATATCAAAAGAAAGGAAGTGAGTTTTTTAAAATAGAAAGGAAAAAAAAGGCAATATATATACCATCTGTAAGTCTGCAATCTTTATGTTATACACACATACTTAGTGTGAAGCACTAAGCAACACCATTCGTGTCCAATAATTTATTTTTGTTTTCCTATCTACATTTATGTAACTTATCCTTATTGGTTTGTGCAGGTTATGAATTTGATTATGTATTTGATTGGACTATTTTAAAGTACCAGCAGGCACAGAAGAATAGGACCCAGCCTCGCATGTCTGTAAGTATATTTACTTTACGTGTATAGAGGTTTGAGTGCTCCCATGCTTATAATACTATTTTTGTCATATTACAGATGGTCCCTGGAGCAAGCAGCACTCCTGCAGTGCCAATGGATGTGGACAACAATCGAGGTTGGTTCATCTGAAATAAGTTACATAATTTTGTGATTCTGCTTAAACATGTCTTGTTCATTATCACTTATTGACCGATATTAATGCTTATTCAGGGGATGTGTCAGCAGAACGCATTAAATCAGGCAATGTAACTGGTTCCGGTGTTAAAATTCAGTTTAAATCACCTGGTTTAAAAAATTTGGGTTCTGAAAAGCCTCTTGACAAGAATGTAAGTCATCTTTGATTAAATAGTTATGAATTTTGCTATGATTGTCTTATGATCGTCTCAGAACACTTAAGAGTCAATTCATTAGTTGCAGTTGCAGGCTATTATAATTCAATATGGAATAGATCAGTTTTTAGCATTTAACAGGCATGATTTAATTATTTTGTTCATTTACTTGTAGATTTTTGGTGAAGCAAATATACCCTCTACCTCATACTCTCTTGCTGGCACCTCAAAAAGGAACTCTTTGAAGCCTGCCTTGTCCACTGAAGCTGCTAACATAGTAAATGGGCAAGGAAGTAATAAAATTGGCCCTTCAAGTAGTTGGATTTCATCTGTGCAGCGCATATCTTCTGCCAAATGAATACCAATATGGTAATTTTATGGTTCATAATAAATGTGCTGCAGCGAGTGTTATTGTCACTGTGCCCCACTCTGTCACTGACTTCATGTTATGCTGTTTCCCAGGTTTGGTTCTGATCTAGAAGATTCCCGTACACATTTATGAAGCTGCAAAAATTTAAGATATTTGCTTGCTTCAACCTTACATTTTTGGTCAAGAATTTTCAAGTGATCTATCTATGGAGACTGCAAATGTGCTGCAAGGATGATAAATTTCAAAGCTCGTCATCTTCTGAGACCATCTGTGTTGCTTTTTTTCCTAAGGTGACTGCAAATGATTGTTTGGTATAAATTACAGACTACCCAGGCTTGGCTGCTTTGATGTAGATAAATTCAAATGTGACACGCAGCAATCTTGTGTATCCATGTTTTTATGTAAAATTAATGCGTGAATGTAGCCTTGTTTCCCCTTTTTGTTGATGATAATTATCATTTGGCCATATGATATATAAATACATATATACATGGTGCACAGTTTCGTTTAAATTGATTGATGATATTATGAATTGTAGTGTATTTTCAGGTGGTTCTGATAAGATATATTTGATTTTAGTTTTTGGCTTTTGTTAGCCATTAATTTTTAGCTGAAAGTTTTTCTCATAAATATTTATCAACTATTTTGGTGTTCTGACTTTTTCTATCACTGTCAGATCATTTGCCTCTGATGATGGTAAGTTGCTATTCCTGTCAATGTGATCATGTTTTAAGAGAATCTAACTATGAAATCAGAGGCAGAATTATTGCAGAATGATTCCTGAAATAATGGTTTCTTAACAGAAATCAAAGGTAGTTTTTGGTAGCAGTTATTTAATACTTCCAAATTGTAGTTTTATGTTAGTCTATGAGATTACTAATTTCTGGGATCTGTATTTCATCATTGGTTTTTTCCAGTTTAGTCTAAATCTAGATGTTATTCAAGAAAAATCTCCAGTGACCTGTCACTGTCAAATTTTGAATTTTATTCAATTATCCATGGTTGATAAACAACGATTTGCTCTTTTAGATTACCTCCTGTGATATTTCTTATTTTTCAAAATTTTATTTATGTTGCTCAAAAAACACTTTTTTACTTGTAGGTAGCTTGAATTTGACGGTCAGCCAGATTAACTAGTCATTCTTGGGATGAATGAAATCTGGTTGTGTCATTGTAATTCAAGGTTCGGATTGCTGTATTCTTTTTAAGTGCATGAGCAGCTTATTATCAATCAGTTCACACTTTCTCTTTTGCAGGATTTCTTTTTTCAACCTATATTGTCTGAAGGGTGAAACATGAGTGACAATTGGTGTTATATCGATGTCATTGTCAACGGGAACATACCTATTCGTACATAGCACTTTGGGGAAGTACTTGTCACAAGCTTGAGAATTGATTTTGATGTTGCTTGTGATATGGATTTTGGTTAAGATTTTCGAAGGTCTATGAGTTGATGGGTGGACAAATAATTGATTCTTGCTGGGTATAAGTAAGCCTCATAAATCGAAATATATGCATAGAAAGGAATTTCATTTTCGTAGAGTGAGAATTACATGCCTAGAAACGAAGTTTAATTCCTTCTGTAAGTTATTTCAGTTAAAGACATTTTTAACGTTTGTAGATATTCTCTTAGAAGCAAAGCTGGAAGTAACTGAGTATTGATTGGTCTCTTCCTCTAATAACTTTTTTTGCTAAATGAAATTTGCATTTTTATATTTATATTATATCAACTGTTTATAATTCAAATATCCCCCTTTGGACATCTTGACCAATCATGATCGTTAGATAAATTTTTTAAGGTAAGTTTCTTAATTTTATCTTCCACTTTGGATCGAGAAAATTTCACTATTTTAATTACTAAATTAATGAAAAATTTACAATTTTAGCGTTAACTCTTTCCTCTCCTTTATCTCAATTTAAAAAAAAAAAAATTGTAGTTATTTTTGTTTGTTTCAACTTTTAAAAAATCAGTTATTTTTAAGGAAGAAAATAACAACTGCAGTTATGTAATTTTCATAATTTTACGATTTTTATTGAGTATAATTTTTTAAAAAATAAAGCATTTTCTCTTGTTTTGAAGTAATAATTTGGTACAAGGCATAATTAGTTAATTAGGTAACGAAATGCAAACACAGTAATTCATTAGTCTCGACTTTTTTTACTGCAGAATACTAAGGTCGAGATCTATTTTTAAAGCGTGCTTAAAAGATATATATATATATATATATATATATATATATATATATATATATAAAAAATATATTATAAATATTATGTATTATATTATATTATATAGAAATAAAATATATAATTTATTTAAAAAATATATT